>Ga0207433_10000086_pt1 | contig 211572 bp, 172 predicted proteins | sample YelNatPaOPGAMG01_FD_187559 | JGI IMG/M metagenome (GOLD analysis project Ga0207433, IMG submission 187559) | Hot spring thermophilic microbial communities from Obsidian Pool, Yellowstone National Park, USA - OP-RAMG-01 (SPAdes) (version 3) | ecosystem: Environmental > Aquatic > Thermal...
AGGCCAAGGTACTGCGCGTCCTGCAAAACGGCGAATTCCAGCGCGTTGGCGGCAATCAGACTCTCAAAGTAGATGTCCGCGTCATCGCTGCCACCAACCGCGACCCCGAACGACACGTCGCCCAACAAAAGTTCCGCGAGGACCTCTACTACCGTCTCAACGTCGTCCGCATCCACCTCCCCCCACTTCGCGAACGGCGCGAAGACATTCCGTTGCTTGTGGACTATTTCCTGCGCAAAACTCATATCAAACGCGTCAGCCCGACCGTCATTCAGATTCTCCAGCAATATGATTGGCCCGGCAATGTCCGCGAACTGGAAAATGTCATCGAACGCGCCACGGTTGTGGCACGCGGTGACACATTGTTGCCCGAAAACCTGCCTTCCGATGTGCGTGAACCGAAACGCGTCGCCCCGACGACGGAAGACACTGGCTCCGCCGTAAACGCCGCAGCGACGGCATTGTTCTCTCTGGCGAAGAAAGACCCCACATTGAAGCTCATGACGCTCATGGAACGGGAAATGATCACCCGCGCCCTGGCAGCCACTGGGGGTAATCAAGTTCAGGCAGCAAAACTGTTGGGGATCACGCGGGCAACACTGCGAAAACGGATTGCCAAGTTCGGTATCGAGCGGCGGGTTGAAATCTCCTGACCTCAGTCAGAAATCCACCCACTACCGGTCCACCGATAGGATTGCCACGAGGCTACATTGTAACTGGCAGCCGGTCCGCTTGTGCGTAAGGATTCATCGTAGTGAAACTGAACCTGCCCGTTGAGCGTGATGTTTTTTGCCACAATTGCGCCACTCATATCGCCGCGAGCGCCTCCCCCGGTTAAAGCCATGTTTGCCTGTGGGGCATAAATGGTTCCAACCCATTGGCCATTGCCATTGACACTCCATGAGGTAGAAGTGCTCAACCCGAAAAACTGGCACTTTACCGGCTGGCTGGAGTTATTGATAACACCGTTTCCGGTCAGAGTAACGCTCCCCCCACAGTACACTTCCACACTGGCGCCAGGCTCGATGACGAGCAAAGATTGTGCTGACATGCTGAAGTCACCCGACACATACAAACGGACTAGTCCGCCTGTGATCGTAATAACCTCTTTAGCGGAGCAAGATACACGCTCCGCCCGGTAGTCGCCCGCTGTGAGCGTTCGAGTTGTATTAAGCGTACCGAGCGAAGTCCAACTGGTTGCGCCTGCCGGCAATTGCACATCGGGAATATCCACTTGGAAGTCGTTGCGAATCCAGCCCTTAGCAATGGCCTCGGCCACCGTGGTAGCGCGTTCCGATGAGTTAAACGTAGGGCCAACACTTCCTTGTGCACCCATGGTGATTGTGCCATTCGGCCCAGTGGCAGCCAGCCCATAGATATCGGCATTACCGATGGCCACGCTATTGGTTACGGTGTCATTGGATGCAACATCACCGTTGGGAAAACGCTTGCTCGGATCATAGAGCGCGCCTGTGGACTTGGCCGGGTCGGTAGAATCATAACTGTCCGTATAAACATTGTTGCCGTTCATGTCCACTTTCTGCTTGGCCACCAAGGCGGCAGGGAACCGTCCACTGGCAACAAGTCGGCTTTGAACAGCCCGATAGATGAACGGGCCGCGCGGCGTGGTCGGACTTCCTCCATAGGCAAAAATATAAGGGTTGGCCGTGCCAACGTTGTTGACGGACACATACATGGAACCGATATTTTCACCGTAGTTATTGGTGAAACTAGTGGTGTAGTACCAGTAGGTGCCACCTCCTGCATTGTACCAACCACGGCTCGAAGAGAACCCTCCCAAACCGGTGATATAGTAATTGTTGAATTCGGCCACAGCCCGATCCACCCCCCCCTCGGCTATATGGAGCGCCTGTGTCCATCGGTGAGAACGAAGGTTAAAGGTGTATTCGTTACTGATGAAACTCAGGAATCCCCCCACCAGGATTGCCATGATACCAGCACAAATGGCTGCTGTGATCAGAAGTGAGCCATCCTGATTTTTTTGGAGCTGAGCAAAAAAGGATTTCATAAGGCACCTCATGGTTTGTTCCGCATATTGAGGCGGGCGGAAAGATAATCTTCCGTTTGCGCCTGTGACCCAGTGTATTTCCGCAGAAAAAGCTCGACCTGAACTCCTTTGGCGTTCGCAGCCACCGTGGTGTTGCTACCGATACGGTCGTAAAGATAAAACCGGAGCAAATAAACATGTGTGGCCAACAGTTTTGTAACCCCGGTAGCAGAGTCCGTCCGCAACAGCTTACCGCCACTAAAGGAATAGGTAACGGTTTTGGTGGTAGTCGGAATGCCAGATGAGGAAAAAGCAGTGGGAATAGCTACAGCAAGCGGCCCGTTTGTCCCACCGTAGGTGGTGATTTGTGAAACCCCGCGCATATCAGCGGAGAAACGGTCAATCGCATAACGTCCCTCGGAATGGATCTCCCAATAGTTGGAGAGCGCATTGAAACCTCGTGTGATCATAATATACGAAGTCAGAACGCCTGCCAGGATGATGCCCGCTAACGCGGTGGTAATCAACGCCTCAACCATCGTAAATCCAAGCGCCTCTCTACCAGTTCGAATTCCTGATTGCGCGAGAGAGAGTTTCATGGTCACAAAACTGTCAAAAAATGTATTTATTGAGACCGTTCTGACAAACAACGCTTGTGAGTCGGTTGGTGACAACCCGGCGAGAAGCATTTGTCCATGTCACAGTCACGGTGACACAAGCCGCAATGTTAGTGGGGTATGGCGGATACGGCGCGACGGTAATGGTGCCTCGACAGGCAAGCCCCGGAAGACTGGCGTCGGAAAAGGTAGAGTTATTCAATGCCATCAGGCTTTCCCAGCGGGTAATAAGACGGATGTTTTCCATCTTCTCCTGAAGCACCTGCGAAGAACGCGCCCAGCGTCGCATGTCGCCAATATAGCGGAATCCCTGGGCCGACAATGCCAGCATGGTCGCCAGAGCAAACAACAAGATCAAACTGGCAATCGAGGTTTCAAGCAAAGTGAAGCCGCTCTCAAAAGTTGTTTTTGTCCTCTGACTCATCATCGTAACAGCATCAAAATCTTTTCCATATAGCAATTGATGTGCCTCCCATGCCAATTCCCTTCCGCCTAACATAAATATTAGCAACACTGAGAATACAAGCCAAACCAAAAAACTAAAAACAGCGAGGGACGCCGATTGGCATCCCTCGCTACGGCCCCGTTGCCGGGGAACAATTCCATCAGTGAGAATGGTTATTTTGGGCCAAAGTTCTGCTGCGGAGCCTTCTTCGGAGCCGGTTTTTCCGCGGGGACCTCCGCCTTTTTCCATTCTTTCGTCAGGTCTCGCGGTTTGGCGTTGTCTTTGGGCATCCATTTGTCGTTGGTATAAACCTCCTCCTCTGGCAAGCCGTTGATATGTTTTTCAAACCCGGTTGCCTCTGCCGCATCCGGGCTGATAACAGTCGGCGTGAGGAAGAGTAACAAATTCCGCTTGACCTTCGCGAGGCTCTTACTGCGGAAGAGCGGCCCAAACAAAGGAAGATCCCCCATGAGGGGCACTTTGGTGTAATTGTCCACAGCATCCTCGCGGATCAAACCGCCCATGGCCAAGGTGTTGCCGCTCTTGATGAGGACGGTCGTGGTAATCTGACGGGTCTCAACAATCGGAATATCTACCCCTTCGGTGAGAGTCGAGGTCTTGAAAGATTTCGATTGTGTGGAACTGCTCACTTCGGGAGTAACTTCCAAGGTAATGTAATTATCCTTGTTGATGCGGGGGGTGACATTCAGCGTAATGCCAATGTCTTTATATTGGAATCCGCTCAATTGGAACGAGGCGGTTTGCTCGCTGAAGGTAAACTGCGGAATCGGGTATTGCTGGGTAATGTTGATCTTTGCCTTCCCGTTGTCCGTCGTCACGACACGCGGATTAGCAAGCAACTCGCTGTCGCTGTCGCGGTTGAGGAAGGAAAGAGCAACACTGGCCTGTCCTGCATCCAACACCGCGGTAGCATTCCAGAAGTTACCGAAGAGACTGCCACTCTTCACGGCAAACGGCCCATTTACCACAGTCGAGCTACCGCCACCACCGCTACTACTGCTTCCACCAGTAACAGGAGGGCCACCGATACTGATACCGTGATTCAACAGGGTACCGCTCCAATTGATTCCCAGGTCCTTTTGGGGATTTTTGATCGTCTCGATAAACTTTCCTTCGATCATGACCTGGGTTGTCTGGGAGTCCAGCGCCTCCACCACCGGCACGATCTTCTCCAGATTTGGCGGGATGTCAGAGACCACCAGCGTATTGCTGCGGGCGTCCACCTGAATCTTTCCCTTGGGACCGCGAAGATCGTTGAGCACGCCCTTGAGGTCTTCCGCTTTCGCGTATTTCAACGTGAAAATGCGGACTTCAAGCGGCTGATTCTCCGCCGCCGCGGCGGTGCGGATTTTCACCACGCCCTTTTCTTCCTGATAGACGAACCCACGGGATTCGGCGATCAAACGCATGGCATCCTTGGGCGAGACGTTTTCCAAGTGTACGGTCACTTTGCCGGTTACGCCGTCGCCCACAATGACGCTGACACCGGCCCGTCGCGCCAACGTGGTCAGGGCCACATTGATTTCGACATCGCTGAAGTTATAGACGGAGCCGTCCTCCGATACGGCCGGTTCAGCGGTCGCGGTAGTTGCAGGCGTGGCAGGCGATTGCGCATGGAGACCGGCTCCAAGCAACGACAATCCCATCCACCACAACCCTATCACGATCCATTGCTTCTTCATTGTTACCTCCGTTTAGACGACCTTGTGTCCTTAGCAGGACTCAGGCCAGTTATGTTTCATGGTTTCTTCTTCGGTTCCGTCGTGGACTTTGCATCTTCCAGATGCAGTTCCAGTTTTTGTCCCTCCACTTCCAAGACCGCTTGCTCGCGTGCCACTTCTACAACCTTCACCGTCACGCTCCGTCCTCCCGTAAGGGTGAGCACCGTTGGCTTGTTCGACTCGAGAACCTGATCATTGATGACGACCATCGGGTTGCGCTGTCCAAATAAAATCGCTTGTAATCGGAAGGCGCTTGCCGAAATCGTAGGGGCTGGTGACGAAACTTTGGTCGGCTCTGTGGGTAGCTCTTTTTTCGGCACCGGACGGTAAAACGGGTCGCGCTCCTGTTGGGGCGCATACGCGGACTCGCGCATCTCTTCCTTGAACCGCGCCGGAATTGTTGTCGTGGCGGCATTGTGAATATTGGTAACATCAGCCGCCCAGGTGCTACTTGCCAATAGTAGGATGCCAGGAAATCTCATGACTTCTTTTTGGGTTCCTCCGTGGTTTTCGGTTCGATCCATGCGGTTGCCGTTTCCGGCCAGATCAAGAACCCGATTTCCATCGTCATCGGTCGGACCGTGGTTGTCGAATCACCGGCGGAAATTTCAAGCGAACGAATTTCTGCGGTCGGAAACCGGTTTTCGAAAGCAGCCACAAAGCGGCCCAACTCATCGTACTGGCCCCGCACTTCCACTTGTGCGGTGTAAATTTCATAGTTGCTGAGTAGCGGGTGCGGTATGCGCATACCGGGGCGAATGCTCACCATTTGGATGCCCTGTTGATCGGAAAACAGGCTGATTTCACGGACCACCCACCCAAACAGATCGCCTTTAACCATGGCCTGCCGCTGGGCACGAACAAATGCAGCAAATTCCAGTCGCAGCGGTTCGTTTTGCAATTCCGCACGCTCCTTGCGCTGGGCCTCTTCAATTTGAGGCTGCAATTTCTCGATTTTGGCAACGCTTTTGGCGTATTTCTCTCGGATGCCGTTGATCCACAATACCATCATGCCGCTGACAATGATCATTGTGAGAATGCCCACCAGCACCAACATTTGAAGTTTTTCTTTCGGCAGATTCCGCAAAAACTTCATTTGACCTCCTTGTAGAGGCATTCAATTACAAACTGGGCGGCAATTTTCTGGGGGTCCTCTTCCATCGTTTGGGTGGCCCGTCCAATGGAACGAAGGGTGACATCCTTCACTTGATTACTCAGGACTGCGTTGGTTCGCAGTGCCCGCAGGAAAGAATCCACTTCCATCTCCGGACGCGATCCAATGGCAGATCCCTCCAATCGTAATGTTAATTGTGCGACATTTTGGAGTTTCCCCACACGTGCCTTTGCTCCTCCTGTCGCATCCGGCGAAGCCAGCGGAGCGCTCCCTTGGGCTGTTTCCACATTGACCTTGAACCCCATCTTGCTCAGGTAAATCGCAGAAGGCACCAAGTCCTTGATCTGGGCTATTTGCGGCGCCAAAAAGTAGCGTTTCTTGTGAATGGCCAAAAGATCTTCCACAAACCCTTTCAACATCCGAAACGAGGCGCTTTTTTGCCCTGCGGAAAGTGTATCCCACTGCTTCTGAAGACGGTCTGCCTCCGCCGCTTTTCTGTTTGCCAACGCCATCAATCCCATTCCACTGACCGCCGTCAAAGCCACAATGACAATACCAATACCGATAGCATACTTGACCGGATCATGCGCGCTGGCGCGCTCGGCCTGCTGTTCCTCCGCCAGTAAATTGAGCGTCAAAGGGGTCAATGGTTTTCTCCTACAATTTTCCGACGGCTACACCCACGGCGCCCACCAACGATGGCGCCAGCAATGGCAATGTTTCCTTATTAGCAGCGGATATTTTATACCCATCCAGAGGATTCCATTGCGCGAGATTCAATCCGACCTCTTGCGCGAGGAATTCTACAATGCCCCAGTTACAAGCCAAACCACCGCCAATAAAACCATGGCGAATTTGGCAATCTTGCTGACGTTCCACAAAATCTATGGAAGCGCGCACTTCGCGGGCCAATGTCGCCAGCATGTTCTGCACAACTTCAGCCGCATCAACACTCATGGCTCGTTTTTTTTCTTCCGCTACCGATGTTGGCACTCCCAACGATACCGCAATCAGTTCGGTCACTTGCGCACTGCCAAATGGTATCAAGCGGGTCAACACAGGTTGCCCGTCTCGAAGAAAGTTAAGGCTGGTACCACGAGCCCCAATATCCAAAAGCAAGACAACGTTTTGCTGGCACAGATCAGGGTGACTGGCTTGGAGAGCATTGATGACCGCGACAGTCGAAAGTTCGATCGTTTCCACGCGCAACTTGGCCGCCACCAGGGCGTTGCGATACCATAGCACCTCCGCTTTGGGGGCACCGGCAACCAACACATGCATGTTGGGAGTTTTCCGTCCTTTGGTTTCACCAGCGGGGTCCACAAGTTCAACCGCATCGAAATAATAGTCGCTAAAATCGCGTCGTAAAAAACGGGTGCTATTAATACGAAGAACACCCCGAATTTCATCGGGCGGCATGCGGGGCATCTCAATTTCCGTAACCACAGCCGACGGACTGCTGATGGCGACAAATACACGGCGATCATGGATTTTTATCGGTCCCAATAAGTCTTGAATTGCTTGAGATAATTGCCCCTCCGTTCCCGCCCTGCCAAAACTCAACGTGTGGGGCAACACAGCGTAATCAAGCAGCTCAAGTCCTTCGCCGCTACGTCGAAGCAAAACAACCTTCAACTGAGCGCTTCCCAAGTCCAAACCGATCGCAAAATCTCGTTTTGTTGTCTTTTTTCTTCCCAATACCATTTTCGGTTGCCTGACGTGCCGACATACATAACACAAAACCTTGGTTTAGGTATAACAAAAAAAGTGGGCAAGAGAATCGCTCTCCTGCCCACTCTGAATCCCTCACGAACGCATTGGCGTTCGTGCTGATGGATTAGAACTGGCCCCAGTCAATGCCAACTCCGTCCAGCGCGGTCTTGGTCGCAGCCGAGATCTTCAACTGGTTGGAACCGACGGTGCTGATGACGTACGCATTGCCCAGCAGGTCGGTATCTTTCCACTCCCCTTTCAGGTAGGTGGCGGCCTCAGAGGTGACAACGGCGTCACCGTCCTTCTTGCCTTTTTCCAACGCCCATTGGTCAATGGCGGCGTCCATCTGGCGAGCGTCATTGAGGATACGGCGTCCTTGCGACTGTTTGCGAGCTTTGACGAAGCCCGGGATCGCCAACGCAGCGAGCAACCCAATGATGGCAACGACAATCATGATTTCCACAAGGGTAAACGCTGCTTTGTTGCGACGAATCTCGATAAACATTTTCTCTTTCACCTCCCTTCTTTGGAAGATTTCCTAGTCACACCTTATCACTTAGCAAGGGAAATGCCAAGTCCGCCTTTTCACCGCGCAGCAAGAACACCCACAAGTCAATTGAGATAAATTTCCACAGAATTGAGTTTCAAGTGTTAAAGTGTCTTCAAATATGAGAATCCCCTGTTTACGAAACTGTCCATTTAGGTTTACTTGATTATTGTCGCCGAGATGTGGAGATCTTGTTAGGCTTTGGGTTGTTCTGTTTATGCAACTGACTCGTACCCAACTGTTGCTGTGGCTCGTTTTATTAACCGTATTGGCGTATGCCAACACCACTCAGAATCAATTCCTCTGGGATGATGTGGTTTTGGTCACAAATAATAGTCATATCCGCAACTTTCATTACCTCGGCGTGGTATTTCGCAGCGACCTCTTTCATATCACATCCCCGACAGCCATCCCGTATTACCGCCCGATCCAAACCGTGTCTTACATGATAGATTACGCTATTTGGGGCCTGAATCCCTTCGGATACCACCTTAGCAACCTATTACTTCACTTGTCCTGTGTCTTGCTGCTAGCACTGTTGATGGAACAACTCAGCGCTAATCGGTTGTTAGCCACGGCAGTTGCTGGGTTGTTCGCAGTCCACCCGGTTCTCACCAATGCGGTAGCTTATGTGGCCGGGCGGGCTGACATGCTGGCCTTCATCGGGATGCTTTCCGCATGGCTGTTGTTTTTACGGAACAATAAAATAGCGTTTACAGCCTCCTTACTGTGTTACCTTGGTGCCCTGTGTAGTCGAGAAAATGCCTTCCTCTTTCCAGTGCTAATTTTCCTTCAGTGCCGTATATTGAACCGTCTCTCGTGGCGGCAGTCTCTGTGGAATACGCTTCCATTCCTCCTGTTAGCGGCGACGTTTGCCGCATGGCGCTGCGCTGTGCTCACGCTTCACGGCCCATTTCAATCGCCTCAGTGGGCAATGCCCTGGACGTTACGTATTCAAATTCCGTTTCGCACCCTTGCGACGTACTTGGGGTTGCTTGTTTGGCCCGCCCACCTGCAAATGGAACGCCAAGTAGTCACGGGAGGGCTGTGGCTGTATTGCTTAACAGCGGGTGGGATTTTGGCAACCGCCGTCCTGATTGGGGGACTTGCATGGAGCCGTAAACATTGTCCGTTGGCATTTTTTGGTCTTTGGTGGTTCATTCTCACACTGTTACCCGTTAGCGGAATTTTCCCGCTCAACGCCACGGTGGCGGAACACTGGCTCTATGTTCCTTGTGTCGGGTTCTTCCTCGCCATCGTCGCTCTTGTGCCATTCCGACGCTCCACCGCCATTCTCGGACTGATCGCTCTGGCGGCTCTGACCACCCGCACCATCCTCCGCAATCAGGATTGGCAGGACGCAATAACGTTTTATACCCGCACAAAACAACAGGCACCGCACAGCGCGGCCGTTCGCGTCAACCTCGGCCTGCAATACGCTGCCGACGGACAGACCAATCAGGCATTGTCCGAGTTGCTGACTGCAGAGCGTCTGGCGCCGGGCGCGAGTTACAGCGGGGAAAAGCTGGCGACCTTTTATCTCAAACAAGGTGACCTTGCTCAAGCCCAGGGCAAGCTGGCAGATGCGCTGCAACTCAATCCCCACAACCCGGATGCCTTAATGCAGGTCGCTATGGTCTGGGAACGACGTGGAGATTTCCGCAAAGCACGTTTCTATTACTTACGCGCCATGGCGCACACATTGAATGTTTCGTTGCGGTTGGAATACGGACAGTTTCTGCTGCGCCACAGGCGTCATCACGAAGCTCTTCAAATTGCCGACGAGGCATGTGCCCTGGAGCCACCCAATGCGCAAGCCCATAACCTTCGTGGTGTCGTCCTGGCCGAACTGGGGCGTTTTGACGAGGCTCAGAAGGAGTTTGAGACAGCCAAACATCTGGATCGCCATTCTCACCATGCGACACGCAACCTCGCCCGTCTGAAACTCCTGCGTCAGCAGCAGGACCGTCAAACCGTGGCGCCTTCCGAAGGCAATGGCGCAAGTTTACGGTAGAGCGTGGCAATACTGATGCCGAGTTGTGCGGCTGCCTTTTCCTTGTCACCACCGGCAGCGGCAATGGCTTGCTCGATGTAGCGCACCTCCTGTTGGTGCAAAAACTCTTTCAACGACATCGGCGCCCCCCCCCCGCTCCAACACGCCGCCGCAGCGGCCTTCTCAGCCAGCGCGTCGTTGACGGCGGTTGAGGCGGCCACGGGAGCGGATTGCGGGAGTTCCTTGCCAACGACCTGGAGAATGCGTTCGGGTAAGTCGTGCAACGCGATCTTGTTCCCGTCGCACAAGGTGCAGGCGCGTTCCATTGCGTTCTGCAATTCGCGGACATTTCCCGGCCACGGATACGCCTGTAACACTCTCATGACATCCTCGGGAATTGTTGGCGGCGTGGTTCCGTTGCGTTGCGCGATGGTTTGGAGAAAAAACTGGGCCAGCAACGGGATATCGCTCACTCGTTCGCGCAGTGGCGGCAACTCAATGGGGATGACGCTGATACGATAGTACAGGTCTTCACGAAACAGTTTTTCTTCCAGCTTTTTCTGCAACGGTTCATTGGTGGCAGCGATCACGCGCACATCCACCTTGATGGTCTCCGTGTCGCCAACCCGTCGCAATTCGTGGTCTTGGAGAAACCGCAATAATTTGCTTTGCAGACCAAGCGCCATGGAACCAATCTCATCGAGGAAAATCGTCCCTCCATCGGCGTGCTGAAAAAGCCCCACCTTGTCGAAGGCAGCCCCCGTGAAAGCCCCCTTGCGATGGCCAAACAATTCCGATTCCAGAAGGTGTTCGGGTAACGCGGCACAATTGACAGCGACAAAGGGCATTGCCGCGCGACGGCTGTTGTAATGAAGGGCCTTTGCCACCAGTTCCTTGCCGGTACCGCTTTCGCCCAGAATAAGAACAGTCGCATCGGTGTTGGCAACCCGTTCCATCATCCGATAAACCGTCTCCATCCGGGGACTGCTGCCAATGATGTTGTCAAAGCGAAACTTGTCACGAAGTTGACTCTTCAACGCCGCATTCTCGCGGAGCGCCTGCATCGCCTGATGTTGGGCAAGCGCGTGTTCCACCCGCTTCAACAGCTCATCAATGCGAAATGGTTTCTCAATGAAATCATACGCCCCGGCCCGCAGGGCGGCGACGGCACGTTCCTTGGTGGCATACCCCGTCAGAACGATGACAGGAATGAAACGGTCGTGTTCCTTGACGGACCGAAGCAATTCAAGCCCCTTTGGCTGTCCTTCCGGCATCTCGATATCCGCCAATACGAGAGACGGCGCATGCTGTCGCACCAGGTCAAAAGCGCGCTCTGCCGTATTGGCAGCAATAACCTCGTGGTTCAATTCCTTGAGCACATCCACGAGAACCGACACCATGCTGGGGTCGTCTTCTGCAATGAGAATCTTCGCCATAGTCCCGTTTTACCGCCGACGTTAGCAGTTGCCTTTCCGACCGTCAAGGACTTGCCTAGAACTGCACGATCTGGTTGAGTTTAAAGATCGGCAGGAACATACAAATCACAATCGTGCCGACCACCACACCCAAAAACACAATCAGTAACGGCTCAATCAACGAGGTCAACGCCGCCAGGGTCGCCTCAATCTCCTCATCATAAAAGTCCGATATCTTCTCCAGCATCACGTCCACCTTGCCCGTTTGCTCACCGGCGGCGACCATTCTCACCAGCATCGGCGGAAACACCTTGTGCTGGCCCATGGCCGCCGCCAGGTTGTCGCCACGCTCGATGGCGACGGCGGTCTGTTGGACACAGGCCTCCACCAGGGTGTTACCCGAAGATTGTCCCACAATGCGCAACGTCTCCAGAATCGGCACCCCGCTGCGCAACAGTGCCGCGAACGTGCGCGAAAAGCGAGACATGGCAATCTTGTGAATCAATTTCCCGAAAACCGGCATACGCAGTTTGGCGCGGTCCCAAATTTCCGTGCCTCGTTTCGTCCGTTTCAGTTTGACCAGCAGGAAGATCAGAGCGCCGACGCCGATCACGCAGAAAACGAAATATTCGCGCAGAACATTGCTGACATTGATCAACATTTGCGTGGGCGCCGGCAGTTTCGCGCCGAAATCCTTGTAGATGTCGGCAAAAATGGGAATCACCTTGATGATCAGGAACAGCGCAATCAAAATAGCGATGCAACACACAATCGTCGGATAAGTCATGGCGGACTTAACCTTTTTCTTGAGGCGCGAGGTCGCTTCGAGGTAGGACGCCACCCGATCCAGAATCTCCGCCAACAGACCGCCCGTCTCACCCGCCTCAACCATGCTGACGTAGAGGCGATTGAACACCTTGGGATGCTGTGCCAGCGCCTGGGAAAATGAGTCGCCCTGTTCCACGCGCTCTCTAACGTTGTGCAGGACCGGTTTGAACGCCTTGCTCTCGGTCTGTTCCTCCAGCGCCGACAACGATTGGACCAATGGCAATCCCGCCGCCATCATGGTGGCCAACTGACGCGTAAACACGACCAGGTCCTGCGCCTTGACGTTGCCCTGAAACCGCTTTTGTCCCCCCACCTTCACCCCGGACGCCGCTTTTAGTTCCGTGACCATCAAATTGCGGTTCATCAACAACGAAACCGCTGCCGCTTGGTCTGCGGCATCAATGGTTCCGCTCACCGTTTGTCCCGATCCGTCTCGTGCCTGATAGCTGAATGTTGCCATAAAAAATCTCGGTTGAATTTAGCAGTTCACATGCCACGGGCAAGTCTTCTCAGCGACGCGCGATCTCCGTCTGCCACCACCGTCGCACGACCGGGTGAATCACGCCATGGCGGCGGACGTATTCCGCCACGGCTTCTCGCGTTTCCAGGTCAAACTCCTGCAACGACGTCTCCGGGCGGTCGGCGATCTCACGTAGTTTTTTCCAGCGCAAACCGCCACTGGCCAGTTCATAGCTGTTGAATGCCACGCGCAAGCGCTCTGTTTCATTTACGGGCGCTCCGTTTGGCCATCGTATCTCCAGCACGCGACGGCCTTCGGGCGCGCGCGGATCGAACCGCCAGAACACTCCCCACATCCCTCGAAACTCGTGTTTGTCATACGCCCCCACATTTTCCTCCAAAATCTCGCGCAACTCCCCGGCAGTCAGCCGCACCACGCCCACCGTGTTCTCGTAGGGAATCAGATGCCAGATGTCGCGCATCGTGATCGGTCCTTTCGACAGGCCAGTGCGCAGGTTCAACAGTCCGTGAATCACGGCGTCCACTTTGACGCCCCGCTGTTGCAACGCCTCCGCGATCGCTTCACAAATCAAATTGTGAATCGGCGTCTCCTTGCGAGGCGCGCCGCGCGTCGAAAAATCCTCGGCAGCCTCTCCGAGGACCGTCGCCAGGTGTTTCTTTTCGCGTTCCAAGTCCTCCCGCGCCAACTCCATCACCGACGGGTCGGCGCTCACCGAGTCGTCCATCAGCACCGTGCAAGATCGTTTGGAGACGACCCGTTGTTTGTCCGTGTCGAAAACCAAATCCACTCTCCCCAATCGTCGCCCGTGAAAATCGGCCTGGGTGTACAACACGGCCCCGATGCGAAATTCGGGGAAATGACGGTGAGTATGCGCGCCAATGATCACATCCAGTTCGGGAAACTGGCGCGCCAACGCGCGGATCTGATTGGCGTGATCGTCCCCGCTTTCCTTGTAGCCCTGATGAGCCACCAAGACCAACACCTGTGCTCCTTCCCGCCGACACGCAGGCAACACTTTCCGCAGGGTTTCCAGCGAATCCGCAAACCGCAACCATGGAATCAGCCGCGGGCGGCTCCAGTTTGGAATGCCCGGCGTGGTCACCCCCACGATTCCCACCTTCACCCCGTCCACTTCCCGCACCACATACGGGCGCACCTTTGCGAGTCCGTCCAGATTAGCCGCCAAGACCGGCATGGTCGCCGCCAAAATGCAATTGGTCAGTTTTTCCAGTCCCCAGTCAAACTCGTGATTGCCCAGCACCCAGGCATCGTAGTGAAGCGAATTCATGGCCTTCAGCATGACCAGTCCGCCGCTGAGCCAACTGGCGGCGCTGCCCTGAATCGTGTCGCCGGCGTCCACCAGCAACACGTTTTTTTCTGTCGCCCGCACCTGGCGGATCACCGTCGCGCACCGCGCCAGTCCGCCTGTTGGTTCCGCGTCGTTTGCCGTCAGGATGTTTCCGTGCAAATCCGTCGTGTGCAGGATTGTGATCGGGACTTCCCGCGCCCATCCGACGACAAGCGCAAGAACAAAACCCAGCAGACTGGCAAGACAACGACGCACGGTTACGGGGTTTTCAGGGCCTCATCGCGGCTGGTAATGGTCACCTTGCGGAGGAGAACTCGCACTTCGGGCACGCTTTTTTCGCCGCCGCGTCCCAAGCGTGTGGGGACTTCGTTGATCTTTTTCAACACGTCGTCCCCCTTGATGAGTCGGCCAAAGGCGGTGTACTGGCCGTCGAGGAAGGTGGCATCACCGGTGCAGATGAAGAACTGGCATCCGGCCGAGTCCGGGTCCTGCGAGCGCGCCATGGAAATTACGCCGAACACATGCGGATTCTTGTTGAACTCGGCCTTGATTCGATACCCCGGATGACCGGTGCCGACAGCAGGGTTGTTGGGGTCTTTGCTGAGTGGATCGCCACCCTGGATCATGAAGTCTTTGACGATCCGGTGAAAGGCCGTGCCTTCATAGAACCCCTCGCGCGCGAGTTTCTTGAAGTTCGCGACGGTCTTGGGGGCGTCCTTTTCGAAAAACTCGATGACCATGGTTCCGTAGGTGGTATCCAACACAGCGACTTCGTTGTTCGGGTCCATTTTCGACTCCTGTTGATTTTGTGGGGTTGATTGGCTGCCGCAACCGAGCAACGCCAATGTCATCAGGGGCAGCAACAGATGAATGGATGGAATGCGCATGGGGCGACACTGTACAGGCTTGCCGGCGGGAACGCAAGCCGCTAGGGTGCGCCGCATGAGTGAGCCGACACGAATAGACCTGTCGAGTGACGATTATTTCATGCGCGAGGCGTTGCGTCTGGCGCGGATGGCCTATGATGCCGATGAGGTACCCATCGGAGCGGTGGTGACGAGGCAAGGGCGCATCATTGCCCGCGCCCACAATCAGGTGGAAACCCTGCGGGATGCGACGGCGCACGCCGAGATTTTGGCGATTACCCAGGCGGCGCATGCGTTGGGCGACTGGCGGCTGGAAGGCTGTTCGTTGATTGTTACCAAGGAGCCATGTCCCATGTGCGCGGGGGCCATCGCTCTTTCCCGGATCGCGCGCCTGGTCTATGGAGTGCGCGACGAACGGGCGGGCGGAGCCGGGAGCGTTTTCGCCATTACGAGCTGCCCCGGTCTGAATCACCGCGTCGAGGTGTGCGGCGGCGTGCGCGAACAGGATGCACGAGAGTTGTTGCAGGGATTTTTTCGCGAGAAACGCACCGCCACACCGTGACGATAGAGAGGAGGTCGCGCTAGCGGTCTTTGATCAATGAATCAAGAAGGGCAAGGGTGGTTTGGCCGACAATTTCAAGGCTGCGCGGGCTGATTTTGTCGAGCGTGTCCTTCTCGGTGTGCCAGTAGTCATTCAGGCCTGGCGCGCTGCCGTAATGAAAGTCAATGATGTTCACCGCGGGGATGCGGGCATTGCGGAAGGGATAATGATCATCCAGGATCGGGGTCTGACTGAAACTGAAGTACTGGCGGTAACCGGTCCGTTTGGCGGCGTCGAAGACGCGTTGCACAAGGTCGCGGTCGCAATTGGAGGGCATGGTGATGGTGAGATCGCGATCGCCGACCATGTCGAGTAGGATCATTGCCTGAATGCGGTCCAGCATTTTGCGGGACTTCAGGGCCTCGACAAAATAGGTGCTTCCCCAGAGACCGTCGTTTTCTCCGTACTCCTTGAGGCATTCTTCCCCGTCAAAAAAGACAAACCACAAATTGGGAGCATTCGACGCCACCCGCGCCATTTCCAACAGCACCGCCGTGCTGGAGGCGCCGTCGTTGGCGCCGACAAACTGGATGTTGGGAAAGAATTTGGTGTCGTAATGTGACCCCACGATGATCACCCGCTCATTGCGCGCTCCCCGTGCTCGTGTTTTGCCGATGACATTGCGAAACTGCATCGGACCGCGCGGCGTCGGCGCCACAAACACCTGTTCCTCGGTGTCCAGACCATGCTCTTGCATCTGCGTGGCCAGATATGTGGCAGTGCGAATCAGGGCCGGGCTGGCGCTGGGACGCGGCCCGTAGGCCACCAGCCGCTCGACATGCTCGTAGGCGCGTTTGCCGCTGAATGACTGCCAGTCAATGTGGGTTTGCGGTTTGGGCTTGCAGCCGGCCAACAGCAAACCGGCGATCAGACATGCGACATGGATCAACCTGGTTGCCATTGTTCCGCCCATGAGATTCGACGCGCCAGTGAGGGGTGATCGTGCAAGAGAAACTCAATCAGCGGATGCGGCGACACATCGGCCAGATTTTGTTCCGCCAGTTTGCGCATGGCGCGGATGAACCCGTCGGGATTGCGGGTCAACTCCAGCGCCGTTCTGTCGGCGAGCCGCTCTCGCCAGCGGGAAAAAGCGTTGTTCAACGGCATCGTCACCAGGCCAAACGCAAACAAGCACAGAGCCAGCAACGGGAAAGCCGCCAGTTCACTGGCAGCGTGAAAACCAAACGACGGCAACAGCCAGCGCAGCGCCGCATCGGTCAACCACAACCCCGCGAAGATCGTGAGCGCACTCCAGCCTATCAACCGCCAGATGTCCCGATGAAGATAATGCGCCATCTCGTGTGCCATCACCACCTCGATTTCATCCTCGGCAAATCCCTCCAGCAACGTGTCGCCCAGGATGATGCGTTTTGTCGCACCCAGCCCGGCAAACGCGGCATTGGCCTTCCGCGTTTTTTCGCTCATCCCCATCCGATAAACGCCGACAATCTTGATGCCTACTCGTCCTGCCAATTCGGAAAGTTTCCGCGTCAACGATTCGTTCTCCAACGGTTTGAGTTTGTAGAAAATCGGCAAAATCAGGACCGGAAACAACGCCGAGAGCACGACGCCAAACAACAGAAAAAAACAGCCCACCGCCACCCACCACCATGGCCCCATCACTCGCAACAGCCAGTACATCAAGTCGAAGACTGTCACCCCGAGCACGAGGCTCAGTCCCAGCGATTTGACCTCGTCCCACAGCCATGCTCCCACCGTCTGATTCGACAGTTTGTAGCGATGCTCCAGGAAAAAGCCGCCCAGCCAGTTCAACGGGAGGAAGGCCAGTTTCATCCCGATAATCCCCGCCGCGGCATAGATCGTTGTCGCAAGCCACGGATGGGAGACGAACGTCGCCAAACGGGCGGAAGCGCCGGAGACAAGAAACACCACCAGCAGGATTACCGTGTAGAGAGTTTCCGCCAGAAACAACAGATGTTGGAACGTCTCGTATTGTTTCGCGGGCTGCGGCGGGCGGTCACTCATCGGCACAGGGGCGGGTTACAGGTCCTCAATACCCAACATCCCCAGCAGACGGGCCAGGTCGTCGTTGCCATAGTATTCGATTTCGATGCGTCCTTTTTTCTTCCCGTGGCGCAGGTTGACCTGGGTGCCGAGTTTTTGGCGAAGACGTTCCTCAATTGTCTGGATATGGGGCGATTTCAGTGCGGGCGCGGTGCCGCTGCGGGCTTTTGCTTCTCCCTTGAGTTGTTCGACCAGTTGTTCGGTCTCTCGCACGGTCAGGTTGCGACGCAAGACTCGCTCGGCCACCAGACGTTGTTCCTCTGCAACGGTCAAGCCGAGAATTGCCTTCGCATGCCCCACCGTCAATTGGCCGTTGCTCAACCAGGATTGCACTTCGCTGGGCAGCGCGAGCAGACGGATGGCGTTGGCCACCGTCGCGCGATTTTTACCGACTTTCTCGGCAATCTGTTCCTGCGTCAGCCCAAATCGCATGGCTAGTTGCTCGTAGGCGCGGGCTTCCTCAAGCGGATTGAGGTCTTCGCGCTGGAGATTCTCGATCAACGCCATCTCCAGCACCTCCTCGTCGGTCGCCGCCCGCACAATGGCCGGCAACACCGTCATACCGGCCTCGCGCGCTGCCCGCCAGCGACGTTCGCCCGCGATCAACTCATACCGGGTGGCCCCATCAGGGCCGCGGCGAACACGAACCAGCAACGGCTGAATCACGCCCCGTTGTCGGATGGAATCGGCGAGTTCTTTGAGGTGTTCGGGATCAAACTCACTGCGGGGTTGAAAGGGGCTTGGCTCGATGGAATTGATGTCGAGATGCAGAACCTCGTCGCCGCGTGGTGTTTCGGCGGACGGCACCGCAGGGGGTGACATGGGAGGACGGATGGGGACTTCCCGTTGCGGCACGTCGGCCGCGACGCTGCGGACGACGCCACCGCTGATCAGCGCGTCCAACCCTCTGCCCAATGCTTTTTTTGTCATGATAAACTACACACCTCCATTGCGAATTGCTTCGCGTCTGCTCGCCCATCCACTTCCACACCTGGCGATCTTGCAGCCCCTACTTCTTCTCGCCCTCCAACTTCTTAACTCGTTGCTGGAGTTTGACGATCTGAACTTCAAACCCCAACATGATTACACCCATCGCTGCCAGCACGAACGGAAGTAGGTCTCGCATAAGTCCCTCCTCACGATTTGGTTCGACTGCCTGAGACAAGCATAGTCGCCCGGACGGTAATTGCAAACATTTTCCCCCCACAAGGATAAGGAAAGAAACCTGAACTCATTCTCATTATCCGCATTGACCGACGCGTGAGCGGTGTGTATAAAACCGCAACCATGACAACACAAGCTTTCCCCACCGTCGCGCCGATCAAATACGAAGGCCCGGAATCGAAAAATCCCCTCGCCTTCAAACACTACAACGCCAACGAGAAGATCGAAGGCAAGACAATGAAGGATCACCTCCGCTTCAGTGTCGCTTATTGGCACACCTTCCGCGGCACGGGCAGCGATCCGTTCGGTCCCGGTACCGCCATTCGCCCCTGGGATGACGGCTCGAATTCCCTCGAAAACGCCGAACGCCGCGTGCGGGTCGCCTTCGAGTTCATGGAAAAACTTGGCGTGCCGTTTTACTGTTTTCATGACCGTGACGTGGCCCCCGAAGGCAAGACTCTGAAAGAAACCAACGCCAATCTCGATGCCGTGGTGAAGGTGCTCAAAGAAGAACAACGCCGTACCGGCATCAAACTGCTCTGGGGCACTGCCAACCTATTCTCCCACCCGCGCTATGTCCACGGCGCCGCCACCAGTTGCAATGCCGACGTGTTTGCCTTCGCGGCGGCCCAGGTGAAAAAAGCGCTCGAAGTCACCAAGGAACTCGGCGGCCAGGGCTATGTGTTCTGGGGTGGACGCGAGGGTTACTCGACACTACTCAACACCAACATGAAACGCGAACTGGAACATCTCGCCCGGTTCCTGCACATGGCGGTGGACTACAAGAAAGCCATTGGATTCAAAGGCCAGTTCTACATCGAGCCGAAACCGAAAGAACCCACCAAACATCAGTACGATTCCGACGCCGCCGCCTGCCTGAATTTCCTGCGTCAGTATGACCTGCTCGACCATTTCAAACTTAACATCGAGACCAACCACGCCACGCTCGCCGGGCACACGGTTGAACACGACCTGACGGTAGCGGCTGACGCCGGCGCCCTCGGTTCGATTGACGCCAACGTTGGCGATCCCATGCTCGGCTGGGACACCGATCAGTTCCCCACGGACATTTATCTGACCACACGGATCATGCTAATCCTGCTCGGCATGGGCGGATTCAAGACGGGTGGCCTGAATTTTGACGCCAAGGTGCGCCGCGAAAGTTTCGAGCCGGTGGACCTGTTCCACGCTCATATTGGCGGCATGGACGCTTTTGCGCGCGGACTGAAAATCGCCGCTGCCATTCGCAAGGATGGGCGTCTTGCGAAATTCCTCCAACAACGCTATGCCTCCTGGGACAGCGGCATCGGCGCACAGATCGAAAAAGGCAAAATGGACTTCCGCAAGCTCGAAGCCTACATGCTCGACAAGGGCGAGGCGACCCCGTGCGTCAGCGGCCGCCAGGAGATGCTCGAAAATCTGATCAACGAATTCATCTGAGCGGCCCCGCGTCGTCGCCACCGACGCCCGCCCGCCACAACGCAACGGAGTTGGTGACATGGACAATGCGTTTACCCCGCCGGTCGTCATGGCCGACGATGATGTGCAGGCTGTGGACAACCTGAAGGTTGCCTCGGCGCAAATCCGCGCCGAGTTGGCCAAGGTCATCGTCGGACAGGACGATGTGATTGACCAGATTTTGATGGCAATTTTCACGCGCAGCCATGCGTTGCTGGTGGGCGTGCCCGGTCTGGCCAAGACATTGCTGATTTCGACGCTGGCCCAGACGCTACATCTCTCGTTCAAGCGCATTCAGTTCACCCCCGATCTGATGCCCAGCGACATCACCGGCACCGAGGTCATCCACCAGGATCCCGTGAGCGGTGAGCGACAATTCCGTTTCCTGAAAGGCCCGATCTTTGCCAACATCATCCTCGCGGATGAAATCAACCGTACGCCTCCCAAGACCCAGGCCGCCATGTTGGAGGCGATGCAGGAACGCAAGGTCAGCGTTTCCGGTACCGATTATCCGTTGCCCGATCCGTTTTTTGTCCTGGCGACACAAAACCCCATTGAACAGGAGGGCACCTATCCGTTGCCCGAAGCGCAACTGGACCGATTCCAGTTCATGATCCTTGTGGACTATCCCAGTGCCCAAGAGGAACGGCTCATCATGAAAATGGCAACCGGTAACGCCGACAACCTGCCCTCGCCCGTGCTGAGCGGCCCGGAAATTCTCCGCCTCCAAAACGTTCTTCGTCGGATGCCGGTGGCCGAACACATTTACGCCTACGCCGAAAAAATCGTCCGCGTTACCCGTCCCAAATCACGCGAGGCATTGGAGTTTTGCAAACGCTGGCTGACATGGGGGGCGGGCCCGCGCGCCAGCCTCAATCTCATCCTCGCCGCCAAGGCGCGCGCCATTCTCAATGGCCAATACTATGTCAGTTGTGATGATGTGGCCGCCGTGGCGCCGCCGATCCTCCGTCACCGCCTGATCCTGAACTTCGCCGCCCAGAGCGAAGGGGTGACCGCCGACGACATCACACGACGAATCCTGGAAACCATTCCGAAAGACGAGAAGCTCGACTGAGCATGGCGTTGCCGCCCGCCAACAACCTGCTCGATCCCGACGTTGTTGCCCGCGCCGAGATGCTCGGCCTGAAAGCGCGTGAAATCGTCGAGGGCTACATGGCCGGCGAACACAAATCCCCCTACCACGGGTTCGCCATCGAATTTGCTCAACACCGCGAGTATGTGCCCGGCGACGACCTGCGGCATCTGGACTGGAAAGTGCTCGCTCGCACCGACCGTCGCTATGTGAAACAGTACGAGCAGGAGACCAACTTCGTCGCGCACCTGCTTCTGGACGGCAGCGAATCCATGAAATACGCTTCGGGTGAGCTGAGCAAACTCGATTACGGAAAACAAATCGCCGCCTGCCTCGCCTATCTCATCCTGTTGCAGCGGGACGCCGTGGCCGTCAACATCTTCGATGCCACCGTGCGCCAGTCCCATCCGCGCACCGACAACCGGAGCGCGCTGTTCAACATCCTGCAAACCCTGGCCGCCTATCCGCCGCAGGCGCAGACCGACGTGGGTCGAGTCCTGCATGAGATGGCCGCCAAGATCAAGCGTCGCGGCCTTGTCATTCTCATCAGTGATCTACTCGACGACGAGGCGCAAATCCTCAGCGGCCTTCAGCATCTTCGTTTTGCCGGGCATGATGTGATTGTGTTTCACGTGCTCGACCCGTATGAACTGGAGTTCCCGTTCAAAGGAACCGTCGAATTCATAGGGTTGGAATATCAACCGCGAGTGGTGGCGCGTCCGGTGGAGTTACGGAAAACGTATCTGCTCGAATTCGAGGCGTATCGCAACCGCATCCGCGAAGGCTGCCAGAAAACCCGGTCACACTATGTCCTCGCCAACACCGACCAACCGCTGGGCGAGATGCTGGCGGGGTATCTGGCGTTTCGCCTGCACACGGCGCGGCGCTGAGGGGGCGTGGCCATGTATTTCCTCAATCCCCTTTTGCTGCTCGGCGCCACCGCGGTCGGCGTCCCCATCCTCCTGCACCTCATCAATCGAAGGCGCACTCGGCGTGTCGAGTGGGCGGCGATGCGATTTTTGCAGGCCAGCATCGAAAAACATCAGCGCTGTCTCGAAATCGAGGACCTGATTCTGCTGCTGTTGCGTTGTCTGCTGATTGTCCTGCTGGCGCTGGCGCTGGCGCGTCCCGCCCTGCGGAGCGGGCTTGGCGCGCTTGGCGGACTGGGACTGACACCCGCCACGGCACTCATCCTTCTGGACAACTCTTACAGCATGAACGCCACCGACGGCGCGCAGATGCGTTTTGACAAAGGGCGCAAAGCGGCCGAAGAATTCCTTGATTCATTGCCCGGCGGGTCTTCCGTGGCCGTCTGGCTGATCTCCGATCGGGCGCAACCGATGATCCCCGAACCCACCCGTGACCTGAATCTGGTTCGCAAGGTTCTGCGGGAGTCAACCCTCTGCGACCGCGGCTCTCGCTTTCTGCCCTCTCTCCAGGAGGCCGTCAAACTGCTTCAAAACCGAAGCGGCGCACGTAAGGAATTGTGTCTGATCACCGACGGACAGGCCTGCGCCTGGCAACGCTGGGGCGAGTTGCTTTCGCTGCTGGAGACGACAAAAAAAAACATCCGCACACGGGTGATCCTTGTCGGCGATACCGATGAAGAAAACACCGGCATCAGCGACCTTCGCATGACCGCGGGACTGCCGTCGGTGGATCAACCCCTGCGTTTTGAAGTTCAGGTCACCAATTTCGGACGCAACGACGCTCGTCAGGTCCGGGTCACTCTTGCTGTCAATGGCGACCCGCCCTGCGATGAGGGTACCATCGAATGGTTACCGGCCGGCGACTCGCGCAGTCTCTCCCTGTTTGCCCGGCTTCGTAGTGATGGATTCCACTCCGTCACCGCCCGACTCGCTCCCGACCGTCTTCCGGCGGACGACCGCCGCAGCATGGTGGTCCACGCTTTCAAAGATCTGCGGGTGCTGCTGGCCGACGGCACGCCCGGTCGGGAACCGCGCGAGAGCAGTGTCTTCTTCCTCCAACAGGCGCTCGTGCCTGTCCCGCGGGTGGAAGCCGCTCGCTATTTCATCAAGACCACCGTCGTCACGCCGTCGGAATTGCCGTCGGCCCGTCTGGACGGGTTTGATGTCGTCATTCTCTCCGACCTCTTTGATCTGCCCGATGAAACGGTTGCCGCGCTCGAACAATTTCTCGCGCGTGGCGGCGGATTGATCGTGTTTCCCGGCCCCAACTGCAATCGTGCTTTCTACAACACGCGCCTGGCCTTTCTCCCGGCCCGGCTGGAAGAGCCGCGCGGGGATGCGGAGAAACAAGACGCTGTCGCCATGTTTCAGCCCAAAGATTACGAACATCCGATTGTTACCCTCTGGAACGATCCTGCCGCCGGCACGCTGGCCAGCGCGCGTTTTTACCGCTATTATCCGTTGCGCCCCGCCACCAACGGCGCGCCTGTCACCGTGCTGCGGTACGTTGACGGGACTCCCGCCGTTATGGAACAGACGGTGGGGCTGGGACGGGTCGTGCTGTTCAGCAGCACGGCCAACACGGCCTGGAACGATCTGCCGTTGCGTCCCGCGTTTGTTCCCCTGCTCTACCGCACGCTCGGCGTGATCCTGGCCCGGCGCCACGACAACTTGAACGTCAGAGTCGGCGAGCCGTTCGTCTATCGCCTCGGCCTCGAATATCATGGACGGGAAACGACCACGCTCATTCCGTCCTTGCCCGTTCCCCAGCGCGAATATGGCCGCATCGAAATCCACAACAATGCCGCCGTCCTTCGTCATGCCAACACCGATTATGCCGGCGTCTATGAAATTGAAGCGGCGGGTGACCCGCCGTTGAAACTTCGGTTTGCGGCCCAGGCGCAGGCGGCGGAATCCAATCTCCGCCCGCTCTCGCTGGCCGAGATGAACCAGTTGGGACGTGTGGCCCAGGTGCTGACGTATCCGTCGGAAATCGCTCTGCGAACCCGCATCGAACAGGAGATCGTCGGCTCCGAGGTCTGGTGGCCCGTCGCGCTACTGGCGCTTCTTGTCGGCGCGGTGGAAACACTGTTGGCACAACGATTCAGTCGCTCGAAATGAACTTTCTGCTCCATCTATTGGGGGCTTCCCCCGACCGCTCGGCGATTCTGACGAGAGTCGCGCTGGTGTTTCATGCGGGACTGGGTAGCGGCGTGGCATTGTTGCTGGCGGTGGCCGTGGCGGCATGGGTGATCTGGGCCTATCGGCAGGGTGACGACACATTGCGTCGTTGGCAACGGTTTCTTTTGAGCGGGCTGCGGGTGTTTTTTTTGTGGTTGGTTCTTCTGGTGGTGTTGCGGCCATCTCTGTCGCTGACGTTGGAGAGCAAGGTGCGGCGAACATTGCTTGTGTTGTTTGACACCAGCGCCAGCATGGGCATCGCTGATGTGCAGGAGCGTCCGCGCTTGGCGCGTGTCCAACAGCTTTTGCAGGAGCCAAAACTGAGCCTGTTGTCCTCGTTGGGACGAGACTATGATCTGGCGGCGTTCACGTTTGGGCGGGCTCTGGCCGAATTGACCGCGCCGCATCCCACCAATTGGGCCGGCTGTCTCGGCGCCACGCACAATGCCACCGCGCTTGGTGATGCCATTCACGACGTGATCAGTCGCAAACGCGGCCAACCGTTGGCAGGCATTCTATTGTTTACCGACGGCGCAAACAACAGCGGGATGCCGCCGATGGTCGCCGCGACGATGGCGCAACAGGAGGGCGTTCCGCTTTACATTTACGGGGTGGGAATGAAAACGCCGAAGGATGTTTCCGTGACGGGGTTGATGGCGCCGGAGCTGGCGTTTGTGAATGATGAAGTCCCCGTGGTGGTGCGGTTGCGCGCGCAGGGAGTCGCGGGACGCACCGCGCGGCTTGCCCTGATGTTGGGAGAGCAGCTTATGGACAGTCAGAGTGTGACGTTCTCCAACGACCTCGAACAGACAGTGACGATGAAGTTCACGCCGCGCGAGAAAGGCGCCTTCGATCTTTCGGTGACGGCCTCTCCTTTTCCTGACGAGTTGGTCAAGGACAACAACACCCGTGTCCAGCGGCTTCGGGTGTTGGACACCAAAATCAAGGTGCTCCTGGTCGAACAGGCGCCACGATGGGAGTTTCGTTATCTTCAGGCGTCGCTGTTGCGCGACCGCCGCGTAGAACTGAAATGCGTCTTGTTGGAGGGCGATCCCGGCATTGCCACCGGCGAGGCATCCCCCTATCTGGAGGAATTCCCATCGCGAAAAGAGGACCTCTTCCAGTACGATTTGGTGATCCTCGGCGACGTGGATCTGCAACGATTTCGGGCCGAGCAGATCGAGCTTCTCAGTCAGTTCGTCGGAGATTTCGGCGGCGCCCTGCTTTTGGTCGCCGGTAAACGTTTCAACCCCCAGACGTATCGCAAAACGCCACTGGAAAAACTGCTGCCGGTGGAATTGGATCCCTTAGCCACGGATGCCGAAGCCGAGTCGGCCACCGTGCCGATTCAACTGGAATTGACTCCCGACGGCAAAGCCAGCCCGATGTTGCGACTGTCGGACGATCCCGATGAAAACCTCGCTTGCTGGCGAAGCCTGCCGCCAATTTACTGGGATGCCCGCGTTGGCCGCGCCAAACCTGGCGCGGAGGTATTGCTGGTGGACGCCGACGACAGCAAGGCGACCCGCTTCGGCAAAATGCCGGTGCTGGCCACTCAACAGTACGGCGCCGGGCACACCCTGTTCCTCGGCACCGACAACACCTGGCGCTGGCGCAAGAACGTCGGCGAAACCTATTTCACGTCGTTTTGGGGACAGGTGGTACAACGCATGGCATTGCTGCGCCTTCTCGGCGCGCAAAAACGAATTCAAATCAGCGCAAACCGCCAGAGCTACGCGCCCGGCGAGCGCGTCTCAATCTATGCGCGAGTCTATTCGCCCAACTACGAGCCGGTCACCACCCCGACGTTGAAGGCGCTCGTGGCACCCCGAACACCCAATGGCTCCGCCCCGCCCGTCATCGAAGTGATTCTTCGCGCTCTGCCCGATCAGCCGGGAATGTACCGCGGCGAGTTTCTCGCGCCCGCTCCCGGTCCGTACGCCTTTTACCTGGAACGCGATCCGCAGACCCAGTTGGCATTCGACGTGGTGGAGCCAAAGCTGGAGTTTACCGACATTGCCATGAACGAGTCGCTTCTCAAAGAGATGGCCGCTCTCAGCGGCGGACAATTCCTCACCGATGCGGACCTGGCCCGCCTCGCTTCGATTATCGGACGCAAAACCGAGCGGGTCAGTTCGACCACTGAGATCGAGGTCTGGTCGTCGCCGCTCTATTTTCTGCTGTTGTTGTTGCTGGCGAGCGCCGAATGGATCCTTCGCAAACTCTGGCAATTGAAATGACCCATGAACACCGCCCCCCTCAACATCCAACCGCATCTCCACGGCCTCGAACAAAAACTGGCCGCTCTCCGTCACCTGCAAATCCTGGTCAATATCCTGACCGGATTTTCTGCGCTTTTGGCCGCGGGAATCGTGTTGGTGGGCGTCGAAATGACGTTGGACTGGTGGATCGAGCTGCCGCGAGCCGTGCGTCTGGTACTGTTGCTGGCCACGGGCGGCGTGTGTGGTTGGATCGCCGCGCGGTTCCTGATCAGGCCGCTCTTGTCACCGCCCGATGACGATACGCTGGCGCTACGCATCGAGCGCGCCACTCCCGGCCTGCGCAACCGCCTGATATCGGCCGTTCAGTTGGGACACCAGGAGCGCGTTTCCTCTCCCCGTCTCGTGGAACGGCTGATCGCCGAGACCGAACAACTCGCCCCCACGTTGGCCTACCACAAAGCCGTCCACTGGAAACCGCTGCTGCAAACGGCAGGCGCCGCTTTCCTGCTCAGCCTGGTCGCCGTGGCGGCTTTTGAACGCGCGCGACCGGCTAGTGTGGATTTGCTGCGGCGGGCCATGCTCATGCCGGTACCCGTCCCGCGCAAGACAAAGGTAATCTGTCTCACTCAAAATCGCGTGATTGCCAGGGGCGACAACATCCTCATCGAGGCCGTCGCCAAAGGGATCACGCCGCCTCATGGCCATATCAGCTTGAAATACGCCAACGGACAAACCCAGACCCTTACCTTGCTTCCCGCTACCGATGATCGCAGCCGATTCCGTCGTCTCCTCGAAAACGTGCAGGAATCATTTACCTACAAAATCAAACTCAACGACGGTCTCAGCGAGGACTTCGACATCACCGTGCGCCCCCGTCCCGCCCTCGCCTCCTTACGTTGTTTTCAAATTTATCCCGCCTACACTGGACTTGCCCCCACCCCACGCGCCCTCGGCGACCTCGTCCTGCTGGCCGGCAGCAAACTCCAGTTGCAGGCCGTGCCGACCAAACCGCTGCAACGCGCCGTCATCCGTCTGGCAGGACCGACCCGAGAAATTCCCATGCAACCCGGCGCGGAATGGACCGGCGAAATCCCGATCCCCGCCCAGGGGCTCACCGGCTTCTCCATCGGCCTGCTGGACCGCGATGGATTGACCTCCAAAGACGAAACGGTCTATCGCATAGACATCGTCCCCGATAAACCGCCGTCGGTCATCCTGACTCATCCGCAACGACGGGAAGAACTCGTCACCGTGTACGGCACTTTGTGGGTCGGCTTCGAGGCCGCCGACGAATACGGCATCGGCGCGGTATTTCTTCATTACAAGCAGGACGGTTCTGACGCGGTGAAAACCGTTGAGCTGGACCTCGAAGGCCAACACCCCAAAACGTTGCGCCGCCGCTACGAATGGAAGATGTCGGCCATCTCTCCGCTGCTGCTGGAGGGCACCTCCATCGAGTTCTGGATCGAAGTGCGCGACACCAATAACGTCACCGGCCCCGGCGTCAGCGTCACACCCCACCACTTCCTGAAAGTGGTCAGCGAAGCGGAAAAACGCGCCGAACTGATGAGCCGCCTCGATGAATTTCTCGGCCAAATCGGCGCCGCCGCCGACGCCCAGGAAAAACTCACCCGCTCTCTCGGCGAATTAATCCGCCAAAAGCCGACCCCGTAATCCAACACACGAGGTGCGTTGACCGGTTGCGTCCCACGCTCAAAACCCGTCCAGTGAGGACTTGACTTTGCGGTCGGATTTCGGCTTTTCTACCGCTCACCATGACTCGACAAGAACGATTCGCCGCGCTTCTCAGACTCTCACACGAACTCGGAAATCCATCCCGTTCCCTGGCCATTCTTGGCGAGGGCAACACCTCGACACGACTCGACGAGAAAACGTTCCTCGTCAAAGCCAGCGGCACCAGTCTTGGCACGCTCAAGGAAGAGGAACTTGTCGAGTGCCGATTTGCGGACATCGCCGCGCTGATGGAAAAAAAAGGCTTGAGCGACGCCGAGGTGGACGCCGCCTTGATGGATGCTCGCGTGGACAAAAGCGGACGTAAACCGTCGGTGGAAGCGCTGTTTCACGGCTATTTCCTGTCGCTGCCCGACATCGAGTTTGTCGGCCACACCCACGCCCCGGCAGTGACCGGTATTCTCTGTTCCCCCCGCGCGCGCGAGTTCGCCACCCAACGTATCTTTCCCGATGAGATTGTCTGTTGCGACGTTGAATCCGTTTTCGTTCCCTACACCGATCCGGGACTTCAACTCTGCCACGCCATCCGTACCGCCACCGAGGAGTTTCGCCAACGGCTCGGCCGCGTCCCGCGCGTGGTGTTGATTCAAAACCACGGCATCGTCACTCTTGGTCGCAGTGTCGAGGCGGTGCTGGCCGCTATGTTGATGGCGGAAAAAACCGCCCGAATCTGGACAGCCGCCGCCACGCTGGGCGGACCGAATTTCCTGAGCGCCCAGAATGTCGCCCGCATTTCGGGGCGTCCCGACGAAGCCTATCGCCGCAAAGTCCTGAAAGTTTGAGGAGAGGTTTTCATGAGCACCCATCATTATGTCGCCTGTGATCTCGGCGCCGAGAGCGGTCGCGTCATGCTCGGCACGCTCGCCAACGGCAAACTCACCCTCGAAGAAGTCCACCGTTTCCCCAACAACAGCATCACCATCGGCGGCACGCTTCGCTGGGATGCGCTCCGCATCTTTGACGAGTTGAAAACGGGGTTGCGCAAGGTCGCCCAGCGGGGGGTGAGTCCTGACAGCCTCAGCACCGATTCGTGGGGCGTTGACTACGTCTGGCTGCGCGACAACGAACCGATGCTCACGTTGCCCTACGCCTATCGCGACCCGCGTACCGACGACGGGTATAAACGCGCGTTCGCCGTCGTGAAACGCGAGGAAATCTTTGCCGAGACCGGCATTCAGTTCATGACATTGAACACGCTTTACCAACTCCACGCCGACGTGACATTCCGCCCCTGGATTCTAAAAACCGCCGACCGGTTTCTGACGATGGGCGATTATTTCAACTACCTGTTCAGCGGCAAGGAAGCCATCGAACAATCGCTCGCCAGCACCACCCAGCTCTACAACCCAAAGACCCGTACGTGGTCGAGCAAACTCCAGAAAAAACTCGGCCTCCCCGCCAAACTGTTCCCGAAAATTGTCAAGTCCGGCAGCGTTCTCGGCCCGTTGTTGCCCGCCGTTGCCAAGGAAACCGGACTCAAAGGTGTCAAGGTTGTCGCCACCTGTTCTCACGACACTGGCGCCGCCGTGGCCGCCGTACCGGCACAGGGCGCGCACTGGGCGTACTTGAGCAGCGGCACCTGGTCGTTGCTCGGTATCGAAGCAAAAGAGCCGATCATCAACGACAAGAGCCTCGCCTACAACTGGACCAACGAGGTCGGCTACGGCCACACAATTCGTTTCCTCAAAAACATTGTCGGTCTCTGGGTCGTCCAAGAATGCCGCCGCGCCTGGGCGGCTGAGGGCACCGAATACAACTACGACCAGATCACCCGCATGGCCGCCGAAGCCAGGCCGTTGAAGTGTCTCATCAACCCGAACGCCGCCCGTTTCCTCAAGCCGGGCGACATGCCGCAAAAGGTGGTTGCCTACTGCCGTCAGACCGGCCAGGAACCGCCCGGCACCCACGGCGAGATCGTCCGTTGCGCTCTCGAAAGTCTTGCGCTTGTCTATCGCAAGACCATTGCCGACGCCATTGCCATCACAGGACAACCCATTCAGCGCCTCCACATCGTCGGTGGCGGCACCAAAAACAGCCTCCTCAACCAGTTTGCCGCCAACGCCACCGGTCTGCCCGTCCTGACCGGGCCGGTCGAGGCCACGGCCATCGGTAATATCCTGATCCAGGCGATCGCCCTCAAACACCTGAAGTCACTCACGGAATTGCGCGCGGTCGTGCGCGACTCCTTCCCGATCCAGACCTACGAACCGCAGGACGCCGATCTCTGGCAGTCCGCCTATGAGCGATTCCAGAAACTAACGTTGCTGAAGTAAGCGCCCGCGCCGTGCGCCTGCTGTTGTCGGCCGACTTGTGCAGCGAAAGTTTTTGTCTATTCTGAAATCGTGAGCGAGACCATCAAACAGGGTCGTCAATACACCGGGACAGACCACCGGCCCCGCACCGACGATCCGTGTTGGGAAATCATCGGCGAATTGCCCGCCCAGACGCACTTCACGGATAACAAGCGCAACCCCGGCCTGTCGCTGCTGGCGCAAGTCCGATCGTTCAAAACAAACCACTATCGGGTAGATGACGTATGTGGCAAAAACAACACATTGGCCCACCCGATGTCTCCCGACCTAAAAATCCGATTCCCCGGCGTGTTCGATTCTTCACTTGAACCGGGCACAGAAACATCCGTCATCAAGAAACCGCCCGTCGCGGGCTACCACGTGGGGACATCGTGACTCCTCGTTTTGCCGCAGCACTGTTCGACGTGGACGGGACATTGCTCGACTCCACAGAGTATGTCATGGGCGCCATCGAACACGTCCTCCGCACACACGGGCGAACCCCGCCGCCGCGACCGCAAATCGGACGGATTCTCGGCCCGGCGCTGGCGGATTGTTACCGTGTGTTGGCGCCCGACATGGACCCGTCGCCGCTGGTCGCCGCCCACCGGGCATGGCAAAAGGAGCGCGTCCGAACCCTGCCCGTCCTCCCCTACCCGCGTGCCATCGAGACGCTGGTAACATTACGCGCCGCGGGCGTCCGTTGCGCGGCGGTTACGGCCCGATCCAAGGTCAGTTCGCTCGGCACGCTCGATGCCGCGGGGTTCGGTGGGCTGCTGGAGGTGGTGCTTTCTGCCGAAGACACTCCCCGCACCAAGCCGTATCCCGACCCTCTTTTGCTCGCGTTGAAACTGATGGAACTGACGCCCGACCGGGCGGTGTTTGTCGGCGACACCGAGGCGGACATTCTCGCGGGACGCGCGGCGGGGATGACGACCGTAGGGGTGACGTACGGTTTCTTCGGTAAGGCCATCGCGGCCTGTCGTCCTGACCACCTGATCGGCGACATCGCGGAGTTGACGTCCCTGCTGTTGGACGTGTAGAAGATTCCCGCCATGAACACATCGCTCCAGCCACAGGTCATTGAAACCTTTCAGCAACGCTTCGGCACTGCGCCATCCGCCGTGGTGCGCGCGCCGGGACGCGTAAATCTGATCGGCGAACACACCGATTACAATGACGGATTTGTCCTGCCGATGGCGATTGACCGGGCCACGTGGATCGCTCTGCGACCGCGTGCCGACGAGCGGGTGAGCATTTTCTCGCGCAACCACAATGAGGCGGTCGAGTTCAACCTCTCGAACATGACCAAAAAACCGCATCACTGGGGCGAGTACCCCAAGGGTGTTGCCTGGGCGCTACAGGAAGCGGGTTACAAACTCCATGGCTGGGAGGGCGTCACCGATTGCGACGTGCCCATTGGTGCGGGACTTTCCTCCTCGGCGTCGTTCGAGATGGCCGTAGCACGGGCGTTTGAGATTTCCAGCGGCTTTGCGTGGGACCCGGCAACCATGGCGCTACTGGGGCAAAAAGCCGAAAACAAATGGGTCGGCGTCAATTGCGGCATCATGGATCAGATGATCTCCGCCGCGGGAAAAAACGCACACGCGTTGTTGATTGACTGCCGCTCGCTGGAGCGCGAGTTGGTTCCCCTGCCCCGCGGAACGGTCGTGGTCGTGCTCGACACCGCCACGCGACGCGGCCTGGTCGGTTCGGCCTACAACGAGCGCCGCACCCAGTGCGAGGCGGCGGCGCGGTTCTTCGGCGTCAAGGCACTCCGTGACGTGAGCGTAGCCCAATTCAACGCGAAAGCCGCGCAACTCGACGAGACGACGCGGAAACGCGCCCGTCACGTCGTTACCGAAAATGAGCGTACCGTGCGCGCCGCCGAGGCGATGCGACGCGGCGACGCCCGTCTGCTCGGGCGACTCATGAATGAGAGCCACGAAAGTCTGAAAGACGATTTCGAGGTCACCAACGACGCCCTGAATATCATTGTCGAGTGCGCGCGTCGTGCTCCCGGTTGTATCGGTGCGCGGATGACCGGCGCGGGATTCGGCGGTTGTGCCGTTGCCCTGGTCGAGGAAGGCGCGGCGGACGTGTTCGTGAAAACCACGGCGGCCGACTATCAAACGGCGACCCGCCTGACCCCTCAGCTCTACGTCTGCCATCCCAGCAACGGAGCTGAAATTGTTTCCTAGCATGTGAGACACTCTCCGCTTCGGCGTTCGTTGCGCTTGGTGACGGTGGCCTGGGTCTTCGGGGCGGTCTGGATGTACACCATCACTGGCGCAACGCTGACACAATTCGCTCAGCTCCTCGGCATGTCTCGCTTCGGGTTTGGCGTGTTGGCGGCATTACCGTTTGCCGGCTGCGCTTTTCAATTGCCGGTGAGCTATATCATCGAACGCTACGGCCACCGCAAACAGATTTTCATCTCCCTGGGACTCATTCATCGCGCCTTGTGGCTGGTGGTGGCGGCCATTCCGTGGCTGTTGCCGGAAACGACTCGCGCGCGGGGCATGATTGTGGTCGTTGCCCTCTCATGGGCCACCGGGCAAATGATCGGCCCGGCCTGGGTGTCGTGGATGGCCGATCTGGTGCCCGAACCGATTCGCGGGCGGTATTTTTCCAGACGATCGCAAGTCGGCCAGGCGGTCGGCTTGGTGACAACGCTGGCGATTGGATTCGTTCTCGATCGGGCGGCCGCCCACGGCCCGGAAGCTCTCTTGAAGGCGGCTGCTGGCGGCCTGGCCGTAGCCGCCGTGTTTGGAATGGTGGACTTTTTGTTTTTCCTGCCGGTGGCAGAGACGGTGAGGCGGATGCCCAATCCCGACGTGAAATGGCGGCATCTGTTGCTGACGCCGTTGCGCGATTCCAATTTCCGATGTTTTCTCGGATTCACCGCCCTGTTGACCTTTTCGATCGGTTACATCAATCAGTTCGTCTGGCTCTACGTTCTCAACGTGGCGGGGTTCTCCAACACGGCGGCCAACGCGATGTTGGTGCTGGTGCCGCTGGCGACCTTCCTGGTGATGTATCCGGTCTGGGGACGGCTCGTAGATCGTCTCGGTCGCAAACCGGTCCTGATCATTGCGATGTTGTTGTTCGTGCAGGGCGCAGGTGCCTGGGTGTTCATCAGCCGCGAGCACTGGTTGGCGGGGTTTGCCGCCGTGACGCTCGGCACCCTGATGTGGCCGGGGATTGATCTGGCCAACTTCAACATCCTGTTGGATCTGGGCAGCGCCACGGAAGGACAACAGGAACGCGGCGCGCACATTGCCATCAACAGCGCCGTCATTGCCATCGCGGGAGTCGCCAGTGGCGTTTTTGGCGGCGTGCTGGCTCAGTTACTGAAAGACTGGCGCGGAACATTTTTCGGACAACCGCTCACCTATCACGGCGTGTTATTTCTAATCGCCAGCGGAGTCCGTTTGCTGGCTGCTCTCTGGCTTTTCCGCCTGCGCGAGCCAGGCGCCTACACCACGCGGGCGGCCCTGCGTTATCTGGGGACAAACCTCTATTCCAACCTTCAACAGGCAATGTTCATCCCCGGCCGTCTGCTGTGGCAATTGGGCCGATGGACCTACAAGCTCGGACCTCGCCGACGCAACTAGTGTCCGCCGCTTGCGCCGACACCGTGGAGCGCTTCTTCCCGGCTCAGTTTGGGCCAGCCATAACCATACAGGGCAACGATCACAAAACAGATCAACGGAACAATAAATCCACGCGACATGTCATAGTGATCGGCAACAGCCCCCATGAGCTTGGGCAAAAGAGCGCCACCGACAATAGCCATTACAATGAACGACGAGGCGCGCTTGGCGCGAGCACCCAACCCATAGATACCGAGCGCGAAGATGGTCGGGAAGGTAATGGACATGAAGAAGTAACTCAGGAAGACGCACAGTACGGACAACCAGCCGATTTTCAGGAATACAAGGAAACACAACACGGCATTGATCACGCTGTACAACCCCAGCATTTTATGCGCGGATACTTTTCGCAGCAGGCCCGCGCCAACGACTCGTCCCATCAGGAAGCAGAAGAAACCAACAGAGGCCAACGTTGCGGCAAACTGATTGGTAAACCCGATCACGCCGTCCTGAAACCGCAGTTCACCGGGGTAGGCATCCGCCAGCAGCAATCGGTTCAGGCGCGGCAGATTGGGGCGCGATTGCGCCAGAAGTTCACGAGTTTTGGGCTGGAGAGTAACGCCGCTGAATCGTTCCGGCGTGTAAAAGTTCTCCTTGAGGATAAGGCCGTTCAGTTCCTGCGCCAACGCGATACGAGCCGCCGTTGCGCTGGTCTTTCCCTCCTGGAATCGCTTCAGCGTTTCCATGGTGGAAGGCGAAAGATTGGTCGCCAGAAACGCGGACACCGGATCCGACGGCGCGATCAACTTCTTCGCCAAGGACGACACATCCTTGAAGTCGGACCGGGCAAAAGCGGTACGAACTTCGACCCATTTGTGCCCCTCTTTCATCCACGACGACGGCAGCGAGGGCGGTTCCGAGGTCACATAGTTGATCAGGAAACTGAAAATGCCACATTGGGCCGCGACGTAGAAAAACTGAGCCAACGTGGCGCCGGTAAAGTGTTCGTGCGACCAGATACTGTGATGAGTGAGTCGCTTGGTGATACCGAGCAACACAACCGCCCCGATCACGAACGCCAGACACGCGCCGACTGTCAGCACTACTCCGATGGAATTCTCCGCCGTCACAACCAGGCTGGACGGATGAGGAATCGCCGACGCCAGTCCCACCAGACGGGGACCAAGATGAAGACTGTCGAAGGTCAGCCAGAGGATGAACACAAAAACGCCGATGAGCGCGGCCACATTGCCAAGCAGCAAAATATAGGACAAAGGCCGATTCACATGACGTACTGGTGCAGAGGGAGCGACCTTGTTGTTTTCATCCTTCTCATCCATGTGATAATCGTCCTCCGCCTTGATGTCAGGGACCGGAGCAAAGTAAAAAATAACAGCCAAAATCAGCACCGCGACCGCCACACCCGCGTATGGAATCCAGAGCGTTTGCGAGCCGGTGCTACGGCCGGCCTCATCGGTGCCGTAGAAAAACAAGCTACCGGCAATCGGCCCGAAAATCCACCCCACACCGTTGCAGGATTGAGCCATGTTGATGCGAGCGGCAGCGTATCGCGCTGGGCCAAGCACCGTGGTGTAGGGATTGGCCACCGTTTCCAAGAACGTCAGACCGGCCGCCACGGCGCTCACGCCAAGTAGGAACGCCCAGAACTTCGCGATGTGCGATGCGGGAATGAACCAGAAGCCCCCCACCGACACCAACATCAACCCGGCAATGATACCGCCCTTGTATCCCAAACGTGTCGCCAACCAGCCAGCGGGAATGGACATAAGGAAGTAACCCATCCAGTGCGCAAACTGGACCCAGGCCGATTGGGACAGGCTCAGGTGCAATTCTTCCTGAAAATGCTTGTCCATCACGTCAATCATTCCGTTGCAAAATCCCCACAACAGGAACAAGGAACTGACAAGACAGAAAGTGAAGAAGACATTTCGACCATCTGGCAAAACGAACATCCCCTTCTCGGTAGTGGTAGTAGTATTGTTGTTCATGATGAGAACATGATTGTGGCCGAAAGGCTTATGCCATTATTGCTCGGGCGTCAAGCCAGACCTTCCAGCGCTTTCCTCTCGCACTGCGCGTATTTCTCAATGAGTTTGTCGTACACTTTCGTCGCCTTGACCGACGGTGTGACCTCGCTGCCGGGAACCGGATCGGTAAAACCGCGTACGATCTTGTCCCACGACGGTGCCCGGCCCTCATGCTCCAGCCAACCATGCGCGGCGCGCAATGCGGCACCCAGCGCCGCGCTCTTGGCAACCTCAATGCGAAGGACGTGGCAGTTCATCACATCAGCCACGACCTGGAGGATGGCAAGATTGTTGGAGGCGCCACCGGTGGCATAGATGCGGCTCGGTTTCACCCCCATCCACTGCGAGTGCAGCCGCATGGACATCATTTGGGCCTCAACAATCGCGCGACAATTGGCAGCGGCATCCTTCTCGTCGAGATCAATGCGGTGGATGCCCGGTTTGTGAACACGAGGTACGATCTCCGCCTCGAACCACGGCAAGAGGATGCCACCCTTATTACCAGGGGACGTTGCAGCGAACGCCTGGTTGAAGCCGTCCCAGTCAAGACCGTAGAAGTCCCGAATCTTCTCGCGCGCCAGCGAGCCGTTCTTAAAGCAGATCAATGTCATATAATCGCCCGTTGGCGCGCCAAACACATGTCCTTCCCCGTGTTCGTCCACCCGGCAATGCTTCATGTATCCAAACAGCGTGTCGCTGGTCCCGAGACTGATGGCGACTCTGCCCGGCTCGATCAAACCGAGGCCAATCACGCTACAGGGATTGTCGCCGGACCAGACCAGTGCCAGCGCATCCTTATTCAGGCCGTACTTTTTCACAAAATAAGGACTCACCGGCCCGATCGTCTTCCACGACTCTGCCAGCGGAGGCAGCTTCGCGGCCAGCCCCGGCGCCGTCGCTTCCAGCGCGGCGGGATGCCAGGTTTTCTTTTTGATGTCCATCAGGTTCATGCCGGCGCCATCGCCATGATCAATCGGCGCAATCTTGCCCGCCAAGATCGAGGCCATAAACGAACTGACGAGCGCGATACTGGCTGTTTTCGCGTAGTTGTCCGGTTCGGTCTTGTAGAACTTCCGAATCTGCGGCCCGGTGAAGCGCTCAAAGGCATCCGAGCCGGTCGCCTGGGCCGTGGCTTTGATGCCGCCGAGCGCCGCCCGAATCTCGGCGCATTCCGCGGACGTGGAGGAATCCATCCAGATGGGCGAGGTGGGACGCGCAAAAATCTTTGCCAGATTCTCTTTGAGGCTCTTGGCGGGATTGAGATTGGCGAACGCGGCGGCAGCCTGAGAATTCAAATAGACCGACCCGTGTTGTTGTCCGGAGCCGGAAACGGCAAGAACCTGGTCAAGCCTCACGCCGTCTTGTTTCATTTCGGCGAACAGCACGTCGAGCGCCTCGGCCCACATCAGTGGCGGACTGTGAACAATCAGCGGATTTTTGTCGCGCAATGTGCCATTGACGGTGCCGTACTGCGGCAATGTCTTGTCGAAGTTTAGCGACTTGTCGTACACCACCTTGCGCGCATCCAGATCAATGACGATGGCAGACAAGCTCTGGGTGCTCGAGTCCAATCCAAGAAACAATCGCGACATATCTGCGTGCCTCCGTTCGTTACGGTGGCGACTTGTAGCAAACCGTCATGCCAATGAAAACGAAAATCGTCGCTATCGCCGTCGGAAGACGGCTTGCCAAGCGTGGGGTGTTAGGGTAACAAGGAATCGTATGCTGTATCGGCCATTTGGGAAAACAGGTTGGCGCGTGAGTCTGGTGGGTCTTGGGTGCTGGCAGTTCGGTGGCGCAATCACTCTCGACGGTAAACCCGACGGTTGGACCGGCGTCGCCGACGACGAATCGGCGGCCACCGTCAAACGCGCCGTGGAACTTGGCGTGAATTTCTTCGACACTGCCGACATGTATGGGTGGGGACACAGCGAAGAGGTTCTGGGGCAGGCATTGAAAGACTGCGGGTGCCGCGACCGTGTGTATGTGGCAACAAAGGTTGGTTTCTGGCACGACACGGCTGAACGCCGCACCGTCAACGAATCACGCGACTACATTCTCCGCGCCTGTGAAGCCAGTCTGCGCCGTCTCCGCACTGATTACATTGACCTCTATCAGTGCCATCTGTGGCGAACCACGCGCTGGCAGGAGTTTCTCGATGCTTTCGCCCTTCTCCAGCGACAAGGAAAAATCCGTTACTTTGGCGTTTCCACCAATGACTTTGACATGGTCGAATCCTTCGACACCCAGCGCAATCTCGCTGCCGTGCAATCCAACTACAACCTTTTGGATCGCCGTGCGGAACAACAAATTCTCCCCTACTGCCGCGCCCGCGGCATTGCCTTCATCGCGCGGGGAACTCTCGCTCGTGGTCTCCTTTCAGGTAAATACAACAAGGCATCCCGCTTCGATCCCAACGACATTCGCTCAAACTGGCTTACCAACGCCGGCCGCGAGGACTACGAGCGCTCCATCGAGATAGTGGAGCAATTGAAACCCATTGCCTATAAAGGTGGGTTTTCGCTCTCCCAACTTGCCGTCAAATTTGTCCTCAACCACGTCGGCGTTTCCCTCGCGCTCGTGGGTGCCAAGAACCGCTCCCAGCTCGAAGAAAATGTCACCGCCACCTTTCTTGCTCCCCTCACCCGCGAGGAACTCCGCGAGATCGAAACCGTCCTCTCGTCCGCACCGCCTCAACGCGTTTCCTCCATCGCCTAAAACAACAGGGCCGATGCGTTGCCGCACCGGCCCTGCGTGACTTTCGGAAGAACGTAACGGACTACGCTTTTTCCAACTCCTTGTCCATGGCCGCCATTTCCGGCGTGTCCCGTTTGGACTGGTTGACCGCCCAGACGATCGCGGCCAGGCCGATTACGGCGATCACAATCGCCACGCCGTAGGACAATTTCCCGCTCGCTTCCAAGCCGGGAACCTTGTGGAACTTCAACACGATCGGCAGCATCAACAAACTGACCATGTTCATAACCTTGATCAATGGATTGATGGCCGGGCCGGCGGTGTCCTTGAGCGGATCACCCACGGTATCGCCGGTAACGGCCGCTTTGTGTTTCTCGCTGCCTTTGCCGGTTTCCTTGGTGCGCGGCTCGTCTTCAATCGCTTTCTTGGCGTTGTCCCACGCACCACCGGCGTTGGCCATGAAAACGGCGATCATCTGGCCCACCACAATCATGCCGGCCAGGAAACCAGCCAGCGCCAGCGGTCCGAGCACGAACCCCACGCACAACGGTGCGAGAATCGCCAGCAAACCGGGACCGATGAGTTCCTTCTGGGCCGCGCTGGTGCAGATCGCAACGACACGACCGTAATTGGGCGTCTTGCGACCTTCCCAAATATCCTTGTCGCGGAACTGGATACGGCATTCCTTGACGATCAGGAAGGCGGCGCGTCCCACGGCGCGAATGGTCATCGAGCTGAACAGGAACGGCACGGCGCCACCGATCAACAAACCGATAAACAGCGTTGGATTCGCCACGGTCAACATCCCGGCCACGCTGTTGTATTGGTCCACCGTCATCTTGCTGATGCCCTCTTCGCTGCCCATTGTCATGACGGCAATGAAGCTGGCGAACAGCGACACGGCAGCGATCACCGCGGAGCCAATCGCGATTCCTTTCGTCTCGGCCTTGGTGGTGTTGCCCACCGCGTCGAGGTCGGCGAGAATCTGGCGAGCCTGACCGTATTTTTGTTCGCCCATCTTTTCCTTCTCGTACCCCATTTCACCAATGCCGTTGGCGTTGTCCGCTACCGGGCCAAACACGTCCATGGAAATCGTGTTGCCGGTGAGCGTCAACATGCCGATGCCGCACATGGCGACACCGTACGCGATGAAGATCGGCGAGGTGCCAACATAGATGGCCACCGAGGCGCCGATGGCAGCCGCAATAATGATCGTGGCCCAGACCGCAGATTCGTAACCGACTGCGAGACCTTGAATGATGTTGGTCGCGTGTCCGGTCTGGCAAGCTTTGGCAATGGACTTCACCGGAGGATGCGAAGTGTGGGTGAAATAGCTCGTGCACTTGTTGAGCGCCACCGCGAGGAAGACACCAATCAAGCAGGTCCAGGCAGGACGCAGATCCAGCCCGCTGATCCCGAAGCTGGCCCAGAACGGCAACTGTACCTGTCCGTTAACCATGAAGTTCTGGAAGCCCGGTAACGCCTGTTTGTAGTGCTGGAAGTAGGCCGCATCGAATTTCAGGTAGAACAGGCCGAGGAGCACAAAGCCCACGACACTGATAATCGAGCCAATCAGGAAGCCACGATGCACCGAGTGCAGGGCCGCGTCACCGCTGTCTTCCGGCTTGGCGCGAACGCTGTAGGTAGAAATAATCGAGCCAATGACGCCAATGGCGCGCACCAGCAAGGGGAAGATAACGCCTTTGTGACCAAAAGAGGCGTAGCCGAGAATCATCGCGGCCACAATCGTAACCTCGTACGACTCGAAGATGTCGGCTGCCATACCGGCGCAATCGCCGACGTTGTCGCCGACGTTGTCCGCGATGGTCGCCGCATTGCGGGGATCGTCCTCAGGAATGCCCGCCTCAATTTTGCCAACGAGGTCGGCGCCCACGTCCGCCGCCTTGGTGTAGATGCCGCCACCCACGCGCATGAACAACGCGATGAGCGTGCCGCCAAAGCCGAATCCAAGCAGCACTTCATACGCCTTCTCGCCGTATGCCATGAAGATCAAGGTGCCGCCGAGAAGACCGAGACCGTCGGTCAACATGCCCGTAATCGTGCCAGTGCGGTACCCGACCTGCAATGCGCCGCCAAATGATTCACGGGCGGCGGCCGCCACGCGCAGATTGCCGAGCGTGGCAAATCGCATTCCGACAAACCCAACGCAGAAGCTGAACAGCGACCCCATCAGGAACGCCGCCGCGCGCCCAAAAGCCACTTCCTGCCCGTTCTCCAACGCGGTGAAGTAAAGCACGCCGGTCAGGATGACAATCAAAACGACAATCTTCTTGAACTGTTGCGCGAGGTAGGCATTGGCGCCCTCACGAACAGCGTCGGCCACCTTCTTCATCTTTTCGGTGCCGGTGTCGGAATTGACAACCTGTTTCACGAGCATCAACGCATAAGCCAGTCCCGCAAACGCCACTCCCAGCACCGCCCAAAGCGCGATTTTCTCGCCCACCACGTAGTCGCTGCTGGTCATGAAAGCAAAGAACTGGAATTTCTGCGCCGCGCCGTGTGCCGCTTCGCGCACCGCTTCCTGCGCTCGCGCCCATTGAGCCGCAAGCAGAGTGAACGCGCAAAGGCCAAAGGCGACAAACGCCTGGCGCTTCGCGCTACCGCGTGTGAGCCGTTGCATGGCTCGGTTTAATGATGCCGTCATAGTTATAACTCTTCCTTTCAAACTTCTTTGGGTTTTGAGGTGAAAACGACAGAAGCGCGCGGAGATTACACAACCCCCCGCCAGTTGCAAAGCGAAATTTTTCAAAATCGGGAACCGGTGGGGAGACGGCACCTCGTCAATGAATCGGGCGGTGGCTGACACAGAAAACACTACCTTGTTCACCGGGATGCGGAGAAACTGCGATGCCTGCCATTGAAGCATTTCATCCCCTGCGGTACACTTTCCCGCACTCGTGAAAACATCCGATTTCGATTATTCGCTGCCCAATGATCTCATTGCCCAGCAACCGCTGGCCGATCGCGCTGCCTCGCGGATGATGGTGATTGACCGCGCCAGCGGCGAAATCCGTCATGACCAGTTCCACAATTTTCCCCGCTACCTCCGGCCCGGTGATCTGCTTGTTCTCAACGACACCAAGGTCATCCCCGCCCGTATCTGGTCACAAAAACCGAATGTTGAACTGCTTCTGGTCGAAAACCTCGGCAACAACCGCTGGTCCGCTCTCGTCAAGCCCGGCCACCGGGCCAGGGTCGGGCGGACACTGGAATTCACTCCGTGGCTGAAGGCGGAGGTCGAAGGCGAAACCGATTTCGGTGGGCGAATCCTCCGTTTCAGTGGCAACGTGGAATCGTATCTGGCACATCATGGGGTTCCACCGTTGCCGCCGTATATCCGACGACCTGTGCAGTGTGGGAGCCGCCTCCGTGCGGCGACAGACCGGGGCGCCGAGGCCCCACCCTCATTTTCCGATTACGACCGCTATCAAACAGTTTACGCGCGGCATCCCGGCGCGGTCGCCGCGCCGACAGCGGGGCTACATTTCACGCCGGAGATGCTGGCGAGCTTGCCGCACACGTTTGTCACGTTGCACGTGGGCATCGGTACGTTTCGCCCGGTGAAAGTGGAGAATGTCGAGGAACACCAGATGCACGCTGAGCGATTCTCGATCTCCACCGAGGCGGCCGATAAGATGCGGGCGGCTCAACGGATCGTGGCCGTCGGCACCACCGTGGTGCGGGCATTGGAGTCGGTCGGAGAGCCGCGCGCCGCTTCTGGTTCGACGGACCTTTTCATTCGTCCGCCGTTTCGGTTCCGTGTCGTGGGCGCGCTGCTGACAAATTTCCATCTGCCAAAGTCCACTTTGTTGATGCTGGTGAGCGCCTTTGCCGGGCGGGAATTGGTTTTGCGGGCGTATGCGGAGGCGGTGCGGGAACGGTACCGCTTCTTCAGCTACGGGGATTGCATGTTGATTGTGTAGTTTCCTTTTCGGGCCAGATCAGCGACGCGGCCACCGACAACGCCAGTACTCCCGCTACCACGCCCAGGGCAATGACGGTGGGGATCTTTACCCAGTGCGAGAGAATCATCTTCAGCCCCACGAACACCAGGATCACCGATAACCCGTAGTGTAACAAGTGGAAGAGGTTCATCACGCCGTGCATTGCAAAGTACAACGCCCTCAATCCGAGAATCGCAAAGACATTGGACGTGTACACGATGAACGGGTCATGGGAAATGGCCAGCACGGCAGGAATGGAGTCCACGGCAAAAATCAAATCGGTGGTCTCCACCACCACAAGCACCACCATCAACGGCGTGGCCAGCAGTCCCGTTGAGCGTCGCACCCAAAAACGATCCCCCTCAAAATCGGTGGTGACGGGAAACGCTCTGCGGAACAGCCGCAACACGGGGTTGTGTTCGGGATGAACTTCTTCGTCCTTGCCTGTGGCCATCTTGATACCGCTGTAAATCAGCACGACGCCAAACACGAAAATCACCCACTCAAACCGCTGGAGCAATGCCACGCCCACAACGATAAACACCGCCCGCATCACCAGCGCGCCCAGGATCCCCCAAAACAACACCTTGTGTTGGTAACGCGCGGGCACGCGAAAGTAGGAAAACAACAGCAGAAACACGAAGATGTTGTCCACGCTCAGCGATTTCTCAAGGACGTAGCCGGTCAGGAACTCCAGCGCCTTGACTTTGCCCAGCCAGAAGTACACCCCCACGTTGTACAATAGCGCCAGCGCAATCCAGACAGTGCTCCACCCCAGCGCCTCCTTGAGTTTTATCTCATGCGTCTTGCGATGAAACACACCAAGGTCCAGCGCGAGCATCGCTAGGACAAACGCGTTGAACAGGATCCATTTCCAGATGGGACCAGGCACGGGCGCGGATTCTGCGGGTAGAATTGACAAGAGTCAACTTCAACCGGTCAAACCGCTGGTTTCGGGAAACGGCGTCTGTTATGCTACCGCCCAATGAACACCAAACACAAACTCTTCCTCCTGTTCTCGCTCCTCCTCGCCATAGGCGGATTGGCCTATTGGTATTTTGAGCGACGACAGCAGGAAACAGGCGTCCTCCGCTTGTCCGGCAACATCGAGGTCACCGATGTCCAACTCGCCTTCAAAATTGCCGGCCACGTCGAGAAACGCCTCGTGGATGAAGGGCACTCGGTCACGCAGGGACAGTTGATCGCCCTGCTCGACAGCGCGGACCTGCGCCAACAGGTGGAAATCCGCAAGGCCGAACTGGCCGCCGCGCAGGCGGCACTGACGGAACTGCTGAACGGTTCCCGGCCACAGGAAATCGCCGCCGCGGCGGCTGCCGTCGAAAGCGCCAGAGCGGAAGCCGCTCGTTTGGCGCTGGACCTGCAACGCGCACAGGAACTTTACGCGACAAAAGTCATTCCCCTTCAAAACCTGCAGGCCGCCGAAGCGGCCAGCAAGGTCGCGGACGCGCGCGTCCGCGAGGCGGAGGCGCAGTACAACCTTGTCAAAATCGGCCCGCGACAGGAAGCGATTGACCAGGCGCGCGCCCGCCTGCAACAGGCCGAACACGCGCTGGGGCTGGCCAACGTCCAATTGGGGTACGCCACGCTGACCTCCCCACTGACCGGCGTGGTGTTATCGAAGAACATCGAACCGGGCGATTACGTCGTGCCGGGCACGCCCGTGGTGACCGTGGCGGACCTGGTCAACGTCTGGCTGCGCGCATATGTCAGCGAGACCGATCTCGCCCGGATCAAACTCGGCCAGACAGCGCGCGTGACCACCGACACCTATCCCGGCAAGGTCTATGAGGGCCGCATCGGTTTCATCTCCTCCGAGGCGGAGTTCACCCCGAAAAGCGTCCAGACACCCAAAGAACGGGTCAAACTCGTGTACCGTGTGAAAATTGACATCACCAACCCGAATATGGAGTTGAAGGCCGGAATGCCGGCCGACGCGGAAATTCCGGTGCCGTGAACGCCGTCATCCGAACCGAGTCGCTGACCAAACGCTTCGGCGCGTTGACCGCGGTGGACGCGCTGACGCTGTCGGTCGAGGAAGGTGAAATCTTCGGGTTGGTCGGTCCGGATGGTGCCGGCAAAACCACCACAATGCGGTTACTGACCGCCATCATGGAACCGACATCGGGAGAGGCATGGGTGGCCGGGCGACACGTGGTTCGCGAGGCCGAGACCATCAAGGACAATATTGGTTACATGAGCCAACGGTTTGGACTGTACCCGGACCTGACCGTGATGGAGAACATTCATTTCTATGCCGACATCTACGGGGTTCCGTCGAGAAGCCGCGCCGACGCGATCGAGCGGCTGTTGGCATTCAGTCATCTGACCCCCTTCAAGAAACGCCTCGCCGGGAATCTTTCCGGTGGGATGAAACAGAAGCTCGGCCTGGTCTGCGCGTTGATTCACACGCCGAAGATCCTTTTTCTTGATGAGCCGACCAACGGCGTGGACCCGGTCTCGCGGCGGGATTTCTGGCGCATCCTCTACCAACTCGTGCGGGAAAAAGTCACAATCTTCGTCTCCACGGCCTACCTCGATGAAGCCGAACGGTGCAACCGTCTGGCCTTGATGCACAAGGGCAAACTGCTCGCACTCGGCACGCCCGACGAGGTGAAACGGTTGATGCGCGGAACAATCCTCGAAGTACGCGCCGCCGCTCCGCGCCGCGCGGTGGCGGTTTTGCGGGAAAAACTGCCCGGCCACGCCGCCGGTTTGTTTGGTGACCGGGTTCATTTGGTGACCGACGAGCCGGAGAGGATCGCCGCCGCCATCCGCGGCCTGATCGAGGTGGAGTCCATCCAACCGGTCGAACCGTCCTTGGAGGACGTGTTTGTGTCGGTGTTGGGAGGCGACCCGCCATGAACGAGGTGGCCGTCGCGGTTCGCGATTTGGAAAAGCGGTTTGGCAATTTCGTCGCGGTCAACAAGATCAGCTTCGAGGTTGGACGGGGCGAAATCTTCGGGTTCCTCGGCCCGAACGGCGCTGGCAAATCCACCACAATCCGCATGTTGTGCGGCATCCTCGCCCCCAGCGGCGGCACGGGAACAGTGGCCGGCTTCGACGTGCGCACGCAAGCCGAGCAGATCAAGGCCAACATCGGTTACATGTCGCAGAAGTTCTCGCTCTACGAGGATTTGACCGTCGAAGAGAACATAGATTTCTACAGCGGCATCTACCGGATCGCTCCGCAACGGAAACTGGCGCGCAAGGAATGGGTGCTGGAAATGGCCGGACTGAAGGAACACCGGCGATCGCGCACGGGCATTTTGTCGGGCGGCTGGAAACAGCGGCTGGCGCTCGGTTGCGCCATTGTGCACGAGCCGCCGATCATTTTTCTCGACGAACCGACATCGGGGGTGGACCCGATCAGCCGCCGCCAATTTTGGGATTTGATTTATCAACTGGCCGGGCATGGGGTGACGGTGTTTGTGACGACGCATTACATGGACGAGGCGGAATACTGCGAGCGGATCGGGTTGATTTACCGGGGCGAACTGATCGCGCTGGGCAGCCCGGAGCAACTGAAGACCGAATGGATGCGCGAAGATGTGATCGAAGTGCGCTGCGATCGTCCGCAGGAGGCCATGGCCGCGGTGGAAACGCTCGATGGGGTAAAAGAAGTGGCGTTGTTTGGACGCGGGTTCCACGTCGTGGCTGCCGATGCCGTCGCCGTGATCGGTTCGATCCGCCAGACACTGGTCGCGCGCGGCCATGCGGTGGCGCAGGTTGAGCAGATCGTGCCGTCGTTGGAGGACGTTTTTGTTTCACTCATTGAGGCCCATGACCGGGCCGAACAACCCCAACAACAGGAGATACAACGATGAAGCCAAACACGAAATCGCCATTGGCGGTCGCGCCCGTGGCGTCCGTCGCGCTGGTCGAGTATCAGCGCGGGGCCGTGGTGAGCCGCGAGGTGGTGAAGAAAAAGACCGGAATCGTGACGTTGTTTGCGTTCGATAAAGGACAGGGTTTGAGCGAGCACACGGCGCCGTTTGACGCGCTGGTGGAAGTGCTCGACGGCGAGGCGGAAATCAGCGTCGCCGGGAAAGCGCATCGGGTCGGCAAAGGCGAGTTGATTCTGATGCCGGCCAACGAACCGCACGCATTGAAGGCGGTAAAACGGTTCAAGATGATGTTGATCATGATCCGGTCCTGATCGGAGGCGGAAACGATGAAGTGGCGTCGGGTCTGGGCCATCGGGCGCAAGGAGTTTTTGCATGTGTTTCGCGATCCGCGCAGTCTCGGACTGGCGTTGGCCATCCCGGTGTTGTTGCTGGTGTTGTTCGGCTATGCCCTGACGCTGGATGTGGACAACGTCCAGACCGTTGTTTGGGACCAGGACGGCACGCCCGCCAGTCGGGAACTGGTGAGCCGGTTTCTCGGCTCGCGGTATTTTGGCTCGGCAGGGCGCGCCGACAATTATCGGCAGATTGAAGAGGCGCTCCTCTCGCGGCGGGCGCTCGTGGCGCTGGTCGTGCCGCGCGGGTTCGAGGGCGACATGCGCACGGGACGAAAGGCGCGGGTGCAACTGATTGCCGACGGCAGCGACGCCAACACGGCGACGCTGGCGCTGGGCTACGCCGAGGCCGTGGTGGAAGCGTATTCGCAGGAAATCGTGATCCAGACGGTTCAGCGCCTCGGCGGCAAACCGCTGTCGCCGCCGTTGGAGGTCCGTCCGCGGGTCTGGTTCAATACCGAGCTGGAATCGAAGAACTACATCGTTCCCGGTTTGATCGCCATCATCATGATGATTATTACGGCGTTGTTGACGGCGCTGACGGTCGCCCGCGAATGGGAGACCGGCACGATGGAGCAGCTTGTTTCAACGCCGGTGCGCGGCACGGAGTTGATTGTGGGGAAGCTGGTTCCGTACTTCAGCATCGGCATGTTTGATCTGCTGGTGGCGGTGTTGATGGGGCAATATATGTTTCACGTGCCGCTGCGCGGAAGTGTCCCGCTGGTATTCGGCATTTCGGCGGTGTTTCTGCTCGGCGCGCTTTCGATGGGCATGGTAATCAGCGTGGTGGCAAAAAATCAATTGATGGCCAATCAACTGGCCATGATCACGACGTTCCTGCCGACGTTTCTGTTGTCGGGCTTTGTCTATGCCATTGCCAACATGCCGCCGCCCGTCCAGGTCATCACCCATATTGTTCCGGCGCGTTATTTCATCGCCCTGCTGCGCGGGGTGTACCTCAAGGGTGTCGGCCTGCGCGTGATGGCGACGGATGCCGCGTTGTTGGCGGTGTTCGGCGTCGTCATGTTCGCGCTGGCCATCGGGCGGTTCAAAAAGAAACTGGAATAACCATGTTCGAACGCATTCGACAGATGCTGATCAAGGAGTTCATTCAGCTTTTCCGTGATCCCCGGATGAAGTCGGTGTTGTTCATCGTGCCGGCGGTACAAACGATTGTATTTGGTTACGCGGCGACCACAGACGTAAGCCGAATCCGCACAGCGATTTACGATCTGGACAACAGCATCCAGAGCCGCGCGCTCATTGCCCGGTTTGTCGGCTCCCGCCATTTCAATGTCGTCGCTCGCGTGACGGATGAGCGCGAAGCACAATCGCTCCTCGATCACAGTAAGGTGCAGGTCGTATTACGCATGAACAAGGGATTTGGGGCGGATGTGGACGCCGGGCGCACGGCGCCGTTGCAATTGTTGTTGGACGGCACCGATTCCAACACCGCCGGTATCATTCTCCGTTACAGCAGCCAGATTGCCCGTGAGTTCTCGCAACATGTCCTCACCGTGCGTGCCGAGCGACTGTTGGGCGCGGCGCGGCGTCCCGAAGGGGTTGAATTGGTCGCGCGGGCCTGGTTCAACGACAATCTCGAGAGCCGCAATTTTTATGTGCCGGGCGTCATTGCCAACATCGTGTTGATCATCACGCTAGTGCTGACCAGCATGGCGGTGGTTCGGGAAAAGGAGATCGGGACAATGGAACAGGTGATGGTCACACCGATTACGTCGTTTGAGTTCATTCTTGGCAAGACGGTGCCGTTTGCCCTCGTGGCGTTCGTGGATGTGCTGCTGATCACGGCGGTCGGTGTTTTTTGGTTTGACGTGCCCATCCGCGGCAATCTGTTCTGGCTGTTGTTCGCGACGGGGTTGTACCTGTTGTCCACGCTCGGAGTTGGGCTGCTCATCTCAACGGTCAGCCGCACCCAGCAACAGGCGATGATGACCACATTTTTCTACATTTTCCCGGCTATTCTGCTTTCTGGTTTTGCCTTTCCCATCGCCAACATGCCGACGATTATCCAGTATGTCACCTACCTCGACCCGCTCCGTTATTTTCTCGTCATCCTGCGCGGAATCTTCCTCAAAGGGGTTGGGTTCGAGGTTCTCTGGCCTCAAATGCTCGCCCTTGCCCTTCTGGGAGCGGCCACCCTCTGGCTGGCCATCGCTCGTTTCCACAAAACGCTCACCTGAGTTTGGTCTTGAAGGGGTTTCCCCTCCCCACTACACTGCGCGGTGTTATGCTGACGGATCAAACCATCTTGCGATTGGCGGACGATGTCCGGTTTCAATCGCTCGGGGAGGGACAACAGACAGTGATTGTTTCGCTGAGTTCTGGGTATCTCTACACCTGTAACGACACCACCCACTCCTTCTTGAAAGCCATGGATGCGCGGAAAACCTTCGGCCAGATCGTGGACGCGCTCGCTGCCGAGTACGATGTGAACCGCGACAAACTGCGGGCGGACATGGCGGCGCTATCGGAAAAACTGCTCAAAGAGAAGTTGGTGGTCATCCATGCGTGAAACCATCCTGCGGATGCACGTCTGGCTGGTGGCAACGCTGATTCCGCTGTTGGTAAAGTTTCTCGACATCCCCGCCCTGCTGCGTCTGGCCGAGTTCCCCGGCCGCTGGCATCCGTACGCGGGCATCCCAGCCGAGACAATCGCGGGAATTGTGGATCGGCGGCTTGCCAACCCGTGCCACATGCGACGACGCCGTTGTCTGCGACAGGGACTGACTTTTTTCCATTTTCTGCACCTGGCCGGCATACCGTCTGAAATCACGTTTGGAGCGCTGGGACCCGCTACGCCAGGGCGACGGATGCACGCGCATTGTTGGGTGACCGTCAACGGAGTGGCGTTTGACCCGCCGGTGGGGCCGGTCGCGGTTTTGTTCACGCACCGTTATCAACCTGAAAGGAGTCGTTGACCATGCAAGAGAAAAAAAGCTATGTCGAGCCGACGCTGGAGAAGCGCGACGCGCTTGTGGAGGTAACACAAGGCGCTCCCTTGCCGATTTCGCAGATTCCCATTTGAGATCGCGTTTCTGTGTCCGTCTCCTTCACACGTCATTACGACATTCACGGTCTCCGTTTGAGTGTTGAGGCTGAGAGTGCTGTTCTGGGCGAAAGTCTGGAAACCGTTCTTGGCGCGTTTGCCGTTTGCGCGAACGAGGGGGGCGGGTATCAGGTGAACTTGTGTTTCGGCGAGCCGCCGCGACGGGAAGCTGCTCCGCTTTTGTGGCGCGGCGAATGGGCGTCCGATGTCGAACTGGAATGCTACCACAACGACGGGACACGGATTTTTCTGGTACCAGACAGGGCGCGTCTCTGCCTCGATCTTGTCCGTCACCGCTGCGATGTCGTAGTCAAGCCGGGGCAGGAGCGATGCCTGCGCTGCGGTTGCATGACCTATGTGTTGTGTGAATTCCTTGGCAACGACGGCCAACACGTGGTTCACGCGGCCTGCCTGGCGGCAGAGACCGAAACGGACAAGCGCGCGGTTTTGTTGGCGGGTGTTTGTGGCGCGGGTAAAACCACCACGGCACTGGCGCTGGCACGGGCCGGAATGCGGATCCTGACGGACGACGCCGCATTTTTGGTACAGCGCGCCGCGGGATTGCGCGTTTGGGGGTTACCGCGCCCTTGCAAGGTTCACCGTCAAACGGTCAAGATGATGGACTGGCTCGACGCCGTGGAGAGTCGCCCCATTGCCGGCACGGAAGAATCCGCCGTGGATTTGCGCCATCTGCCGTCGGGAGATCCGCGATGGGAACTCGTCCCCGGTCTTGTGCTGTTGCTGGAGCCACGCAACGAGCGGTCGCACCGGTTGCAGGAAACCAACAACGTGGATGCTCTCGCCGAGTTGACCCGCCAGAATGTTCGCACGGCACATGGCCTGGCGATCAATCGGGCGGGAGAAAGTTTTCAGGCGCTTGCCTCACTCGTTATGAACAGCCGTGTTTATCGGCTGAGTGTTGGCCCGGAGCTTGGCACGTTGCACGGACTGCTGCAATCCCTGTTGGAGGCTTGAGGCTTGTCGCGTCGGAACATCGAGGCATGGTTGTTGCGATTGGCACTGCCAGAACCCGTCACTGCAACGGATTTGCCGCCACTGGTGGCCAATGAATTGGCCTGCCTCGGCGAGATGGCGTGCCAACATGGGGTTCTGCCCGCCGTTGTCATGAATGCTGCCCGATTGATCCCGCACGATCTCTCGGCGTTACGGCGCCCCCTTGTTGCTGCCACTGGATTTGCCATGATGTTGCGGTTGCGGCTGCCGCCAATTCTGCAGGCATTGAGGGAGCACGGGGTGCGCGCTGTTGTGTTACGCGGCCCGGAGTTTGCCGATCGCCTCTATCCGGAGCCCGGATTGCGACTGTTTACGGATTTGGACATTCTTGTGCCACGCGCGGCCATGGAAACCGCCGGAGCCGCATTGCGCCGCCTCGGTTACCAACTACTAACCCTGAAACATCTCAAACACACCACCCCGTACGGTGAGCAGCTTTGGAAACACCCCGATCACGGCCAGGAACAGGTCGAGATCCATTGGAACCTCGTCAACTCACCCGCTCTCCAACGCGGCGTCTCCGTCGAACTGGCCGATTTGCAATTTGATTCCGCCACGGGGCAGCTCACCCCTGCCTCGCTGTTGTTGATCGCCGCCGTGCATGGGGCCACCAGCCACAGTTTCGACCGCCTTCAAATTCTTTGCGATATCCGCCAAATCGCCCACCAGGTCGTGGATGACGATTATCTTGCCAGCGTTTGCCAACGCACCGGTAGCGCCTTTTCGGTGCAGACGGGGTTGATGCTCGCGGAACGGGCGTTCGGGGATGACGCCTGCCGTCGTTTGCGCGAACGGCTCGGACACGCGGCTCCCTGTTGGTTGCTGACACCTCGCGCAGTGCTGCGCTCTAACAAACCCCTGAACAAGTTCCGCCGCCAATTATTCCGGGAAATACTAAAACGCCGATGAGGGTCCTACTCATCCAACCCGTCCCACCCCGACGATACTGGCCACGCGGTCAATATCGTTCCATGCACATTCCCACCGGACTGGCCTACATCGCTTCCACACTGAAACGAGCTGGTCACGAGGTCAAACTCCACATCCGCGAAGAACATCTGCACAAACACAACTTCGATTGGGCGGCAGCGGACGAAGTGTTGCGCAACCTGCTGCGCGGTTTCCGCCCCGACCTGGTCGGTTTCTCGGTGCTCACTCCCGCCGTCGAAGAAACCGCTCAGCTTGCCCGACTCGCCAAACAGATCTGCGGCCTCAACACCATCACGGTCGCCGGAGGAGTTCATCCGACCGCGATGGGACGCGAAATGCTGGAAACCATCCCGGAACTGGACTTGGTTGTCCTCGGTGAAGGCGAAATGACCTTGCTCGAACTGGCCAACGGAAAGCCTCCCGCCGAAGTGCCGGGACTGCTCTATCGTCACAACGGCGGATACCCACAAACATCGCCTCAACCACCGGTACGGGACCTGGATCAGTTGGCGCCGATTGACTACGACATGTTCGACATGAATTACTACACCGCGCCCAGCCGCTGGCTGATCCGTTGGCTGGAAATGCCCGCCATGAACCTGCGAACCTCGCGCGGATGCACCCACCGATGCCGTTTCTGCGCCGGACATCTGGTCAGCGGACTGGGCGTGCGTTTCCATTCCATCGAGCGCGTGGTCGAGTGGATGCAAATGGCGGTGGAACGGTTTCATGTCCGGGGCATTCATTTTGAAGACGACACCCTGGGCGCCAACCCCGAGCGCCTCGTCGCACTCTGTCAAACCCTCCGACGTTACGGACTCGAACGACGACTCTGCTGGGATGGCTGCCTGCGCGTGGACCAGGCGTCACCCGAACTTCTCGCCGAGATGAAAGCCGCCGGTTGCATCCAGATTGAGTACGGCTTTGAAAGCGCCTCCGATGCTGCTCTCCGTCGCCTCGGCAAAGGCGCCACCGCCGCCCTCAACCGACGCGCCGTCGAACTCACACGACGGGCCGGGTTGCGGATTTACGCGGACATCATGATCGGTTTGCCCGGCGAAACACGGGCAGACCTCCAGGCAACCTATGACTTCCTCCGCTGGGCGGCGCCGGAGGTGGTGAGTTTCGGCATCATGGGCGCATTGCCGGGAACCCCACTCTTTGCAGCTCTCCCCGAGGAAACACGACGGTCACTCGATTACGGCACGTATGCATATTTCGACATCACACGCGGCGTGAATCTCACCGCAATGGGCGACGAGGAATTCGAGAAAACCGCGCACCGCTTGAATCGTTATTTCATCCAGCCGTGGATGACCCGCCAGATGTTACACGACACTCCAAAGGACAACACCACGGTGCGCCGACGACTTCGACGCCGGTTGCGCCGTTTCCTGTGGCGCCATCCCATCCGTTACGCCCATCTGCCTCGTTAAGGAACACCCAAGCCAAGCCGTATCATATGTACGGCAATGGCCATCAGCAACAACACCACAATGCGTTTCACCGCCCGCAGGCCGGTAATCCCAATCCAACGTCCGAGCGCCTCGGCGTAACGAAACGTCAACAACACAATCACCAGATTTGCCAGAAGTGCAACCAAGGTACAGGCAATCCCGACGGAATCCATCAACACGAGCAATGTCGTCATCGTCGCTGGCCCAACAACCAACGGCATCCCCAATGGAACCACGCCAATGTCTTCACGGGTTTCGACTTGTTGCGCCGTAAACCCGAGCAACTCACGCGCTCCCCACAACAACAAAATCAAACCGCCAGCCACTTTGAAATCGGCCACCGTGATTCCCAACACACGAAAAATCGCCTTGCCGAGAAACATGAATCCAATCCCCACCAGCGCGGCCGTCAACGTCGCCTCGTCGCCTGTCCGACGACGCTGCGGCGCCGGCATCTGATCAGTCAACGCCAAAAACAACGGGACGTTCCCAATCACATCAATCGCCACAAACAACGGAATGAACGCCAGCGCAAAATTCGTCAGTATCTCCCTCATGCTTGTTTCCTCTTCTGCATATACGCCTTGACCGTGCGGCGGTCGAGATTAGTACGACGAGCGACTTCCTCGATGGTGCCGTGCCGCTCGTATAAAAGACGGCAATAACCAGCAAGCAGCGCGTCGGCGTCCATCGCGCCGGCGTCAATCCCCGCCAGCAGTTGGGAACGCAAATCCGGTGCGATGCCGCGATGATCCCCGTCATAGCGGCGCGTCAACAGGATGCTGCGGGTAGCCTGTTCCAACTCGCGCACGTTGCCGGGCCAAGGGTAGTCTTTGCCGAGCGTTTTCAAAATGACCTCACGCACCATCTCCATCAGACGGCCCGATGAGTCGCCCGTGAGTCGTTCGACGATGCTGGCAAGCAACAAATCCAGTTCGCCGGAGTTCTCGGCGATTCGTTGTCGCAACGGCGGCACAGTGATGACCTGCGAACAGAGCCGGTAGTAGAAATCATCGCGAAACTGGCCGCTGGCGCGCAGTTTCTCGATGGGCTTGTTCGTGGCGGCGATGACACGCCCCTGAAATCGCCGTTTTTCATGGCTGCCGACCGGGGTAAACGCGCGTTCTTGCAAGACTTGCAGCAGCTTGATTTGTACGGGGATACTCACATCGCCGATTTCGTCCAGGAAAATCGCTCCGTGTGGACTGCATCGGGCAAACACGCCTTGATGATCTTCCACCGCACCGGTAAACGCGCCTTTGCGGTGGCCAAACAACTCTGACTCGATCAACGTTTCGGGGAATTGGGACAGATTTAGCGAGATAAAACTCCGCGTGAAACTTTCCACAAAACAGCCCTTCTTCTCATCGAACGGAATGAACCCCGACCGTCCGATGGCGGCTGCCGCCGTGCCCTTGCCGGTGCCGGTCTCGCCGAGCAATAACGTCGAGAAATCTTCCATCCGATTCCAAAGCCATTGGTCGTAACAACGAATGTCGTGCGTGAAAACGCTGTTCCAGAGTTGGCGTCGCAACTCCTTCAGGCACGGGCTGACACCAATCAACCCGCGGTCAATGAAAAAGTAAGCTCGCCGAATCTGATAGAAGATCGCAAAGTAACGCGCCGATTCCGTGGCGCTAAATCCGTAGCGTCGCAACAACGCGAGCGCCTCCCCTGCAAATGCCACTGGGACCGGCGAATCACCGTCCTGAATCTGTTCGAGAATGAGTTGATCCATTTGCGCCAGAAAGCGGTGATAGGCCTCAAACAGCAGCGCGTTGGTCAACATCGTGCGGTCCGGCTCTGCGTACTGGCGAACATCAGTTCCAGCAGCAACTTCGAGTTGACGGACGCGGTCGCTCACCCGTTCGACCAGCAGCTTGAGTTGATCCGGTGACGAAAGGTTCGTTTTACCGGCGAGTTCGCCAATCAACGCCGAATACTCGTCGCTGAACGGGTTGCAGGCGGCGGCTTGCGACATCACGGCGAAAAACTCGCGGTCTACCTCGGACAAGGTTCTAGCGTTGGCCACGCAGGAAATGTAAGGCCATCATGCAGTAAATGTCCACCTCTAAATCTCCGCTCTCGCGTAAGTGGTTGATACCCAACCAGGAGCCGAGTGGCACACCTTGTGCAAATAGGATGATGTGGAGAAAAACATGAAACTATCAAACCTTTATCTGATCCTGTTGGCGATGACGCTTCTAGCTATCGTCATCTTCAGCCCGGCCCCACAACAAAAGGAGGCGATGTGTGAAAATCCTTTTGGTCTTGCCCGCTGGTGAGAATTACCGCGTCACACCAGAACGACCACGTGTGCCACCGCGCGCGATGCTGCGGTTCAGTGTGCTGCCGCTGACCACTGTGGCGGCGTTGCCCCCACCCCAGCACGAGGTCGGAATTCTGGACGAGAATGTCGAACCGCTGGACTTCGAGACGGACTGCGATCTGGTCGGCGTGTCGTTCATGACGGCGCTGGCACCACGCGCTTACGCGATTGCACGTGAGTTTCGCAAACGCGGCAAAATTGTCGTAGCTGGAGGCTATCACGCCACACTTTGCACAGCGGAAGCAGTCCGCCACTTCGATGCCGTGGTTGTCGGCGACGCTGAGGATACGTGGCCACAAGTGCTGCAAGACGTTGAGGCAGGAAGGTTGCAGCAAGTTTACCGCTCTGCCGGCGGTCCCTTGACAACTCCGATACCCCGCCGAGACCTGTTGAGGGAGACAGCCCGGCACTACGCGACCGTTAACGCCGTACAGGCTGGACGTGGATGCCGCCATGCGTGCCGCTATTGCTCGGTCACTGCGTTTCACCAACAAACCTACCGGCATCGAACCGTATCGGAGGTATTGGCGGAACTTCAGACCATTTCGGGTGACTTCCTTTTTGTGGACGACAACATTGTCGCCGACCGCGATTTTGCCCGTGAACTGTTCACGAGACTGGTTCCTCTGCGAAAACGTTGGGTGGCTCAGTGCTCGATCGAGGTCGGCGATGATCAGGAACTGCTTCACCTGATGCACCGGGCAGCCTGTTGTAGACTGTTCATCGGCATTGAGACGGTCAATTCTGCCAATCTCACGGCGATGAGCAAACAGTTCAATAATTCGCACCGCTATCGTGAGCGGCTGCAAGCCATCCGACGCGCCGGTATTGCCGTCGTGGCCGGAATCATTGTTGGAATGGATAGCGATGATGTCGGTGTGTTCGAGCAAACGCTGCGTTTCCTGTTGGAGGAACGAATTGATTGCGTGCAGGTGAACATCCTGACGCCGTTGCCCGGAACGCTGTTGTTTGCCGAGATGGAACGGGGCGCGCGCATCACCGACCGCGATTGGAGCCATTACGATTACCGGCATGTCGTGTTCCAGCCGGCGCGAATGAGCGCGGCCGAGTTGCAGGCGGGTGCGGACTGGATGTACGCACAGTTCTACCGGCTGGACCGGATCCTTTGGCGTTTTGTGCGCGGCCTCTTCACTGTTGGCTGGCGGCCATCGTTGATAGCGCTGAAGCTTGGCCTCACGTATCGCTACGACAACCGACGCGAAGGGATTGCCGGCTGGAATCCGGCTTGTCAGAACAGCATTGCCCCACAGGACGGGAACCTCTACAACTGCCAAGAGGCGACGACGTGATCTCATGGCTCAAACCCATTCCGCAGGATCAGTCCTATCACCAGTTTGCCGACTCGGGGGTTTGGCTCGGCACGCCGAACGGCGCAAACGTCTGGTCAAGCTTTCTCTTTGTGGTGGTGGGTTTGACGGGATTGTTCTGGCTGGTGCGACGCGCCGTGCCGCAACGCTGGTTGTGGATGACATTTTACGGCGCCGTCACACTGGTCGGATTCGGCTCGGCCTACTACCATCTGAACCCGACCGATGCGACGCTGTTTTGGGATCGGTTGCCGATGGCGCTGGCGTTCATGTCATTTTTTGCCGGAGTGTTGGCGGATCGGTGCGGGGAGCGGGTTGGCGTTTGGTCGTTCGGGCCGCTGGTGGCGTTTGGCATCGGTAGCGTGATTTATTGGCGTTACACGGGCGATTTGCGCTGGTATGGTCTGGTGCAATACGGACCGATGCTGGCAATTCCGTTGCTCTTGTTGGTGCGCCCGTCGCGCTACATGAGGACGGGCGATGTTTGGATCGCGGCCGCGTGTTATGCAATGGCGAAAGGATTCGAGCACTTCGACGCGCCTTTGTTGAAGGCGCTGGGCGTCAGTGGACACACGTTGAAACATGTCGCCGCAGCAGCCGGCGTCGGCTGGACGCTGCGAGCACTTTGGAGGTAGCAGGTCATGAACAGGAAAACGTTGCAATGGTTGTATGCGGAACTGCCCACGTTGGTCAGCAATGGCGTGGTGCCGGCGGAGGTGGCCGAGCGGATTCGGAAATACTACGGCGAACCGGAAGCGCAAGGGAGCGGCCGTCGTTGGTTGATCACGCTGTTTGCCATCATTGGCGCGGCATTGATTGGCGGCGGAATCGTCCTGTTGCTGGCGCACAACTGGGAAGAATTGTCGCGTCCGATGCGAGCAGCGATTTCGTTGGCGCCGTTGTTACTGACGCAGGCAGTGGCGGTGTGGGTGTTGTGGGCACGCAACGAAAGTACAGCGTGGCGCGAAGGGATCGGGACATTGTTGACACTGGCCATCGGAACTTCCATCGCGCTGGTTTCACAGACTTACAATCTCGGCGGAACATTCGCGGATTTCATGTTCGTGTGGACGCTCCTTGCGTTGCCGTTGGCTTATCTGTTGCGAGCGACGTTACCAGCAGTGTTATATCTGGTCGGTGTAACAATTTGGAGCGGTTCGGTGACGAATGAAGGCGTGAAGTCACTCTGGTTCTGGCCGCTGGTCGGGCTGACGATGCCGTACCTTTGGATGGCAGCCCGCGTGAACCGCTATCACCCGCGACCGTTACTGGTCTGCTGGGTGTTGAGCCTCGTCGGCACTATCGGCGCGGGATTCGGTGCGCACCGGTTGTTGGATGAGTTTTCGTGGTGGATGGTCTTGTACGGCGGATTGTTCGCCGTCTGGTGGTTGATCGGCACACGCTGGTTCGGCCAGGCAACAAGCATTTGGCAACGACCGTTTCAGATTGTCGGCGGCTTGGGGCTTTGGGTGCTGTCACTGGTACTGACATTCTCCGAACCATGGAAAGAAGTCGCGCATTGTGTCTGGTGGGGTGACACACAGCATCATCCAATGGAATGGGCGACCGCGCTCGTGTGGCCGGTGACGGCGATTGCGCTCTGGGTCGCAGCATGGCGGCGACGTGACCCGTTGGAGTTATGGCTTGGCGGAATGCCGATCTTAGCGGTGCTCGGACAAGCGATGGCCGTTCACGACATGGAAGTGGCCGCCGCGGTGTTGTTCAACGTGTATGTGTTTGTGGTGTCGGTCACGCTGATTGCCAGCGGCGTAAAAGAGCGACGACTCGGCGTGATTAACGTCGGAATGTTGTTGATGTCGGCGCTGATTCTGTGCCGGTTCTTTGACGCGGACATTGGATTTGTCGCGCGCGGCGTGGCGTTCATCGCGGTCGGCACCGGTTTTCTGGTTACGAATCTCATCCTGTTGCGGCGGAAAGGAGCGGCATAATGAAATCATCCCGAATCGTTTTAGTGTTGTTTGTCGTGGTGGCGCTGGCGCAACTGGCGGTGCCGACAAGTCAACTGTGGCGATATGAACGAACATTGCGCACGGGACGCGCCTACAAGTTTCGGACGCGTCCGGTGGACCCCTATGATGCGTTTCGTGGGCGATATGTGGCACTGGCGTTCGAGGAACACGAAGCACCATGGGAGGGCGATGTGTCTGCCAAGCGCGGCAGCACTGGCTACGCCGTGCTCGGCGAGGATGCCGACGGATTCGCAAAAGTGTTGCGTGTTGTACCGGTTCCCCCAGACAGCGGGGATTACTTGCGGGTAGAAAAAAGCTATAGTTCTGCGACAAATTGTGTCGGCTTCCGTTTCCCCTTTGAACGATTTTACATGGAAGAACGCAAAGCACCGGAAGCGGAGCGCGTCTATCGCGAGAGCAATCGCTTGGGCGAGACGAAACGCAACACCTATGCGGTCGTTCGCGTTCGCAACGGAGTGGGCGTGATCGAAGATCTGTTTGTCGGCGATAAACCGATCCGCGAGGCTATTCGACAGCCCTGACAATGTAACCGCCCGATTTGGCATCCGCTTCGAGCTTGAGGAGATTACGTTTCTGGGCTTCGAGCAGGAGGTCGTTGAAGCTGCGAAACCCATGTGCACGCTCATTGAAGCCGGGATGGCGGCGTTTGAGGGTCTGTTTGATCATGGAACCGTAAATTGGCTCATCTTCGCGGCGTTCCTCGCTGATGGCATCGAAGGTCTCGACCACCATTTCTAGGGCGCGATCTGGGCTGAGCGATTTTTTCTCAATGTCGGCAGCAGTTTTGCGGGTTTTGGGCGGCTCGGAGCGGACAAGGTCATCATAGTAGATGAACTCGTCACAGTTGTTGATAAAGAGGTCGGAAGAGGAGTTTTTGACACCGATGCCAATAACTGTCTTGTCGTTCTCGCGCAACTTGCTCACCAGCGGCGAGAAATCGGAGTCGCCGCTGATAATGACAAAGGTATCCACATGCTGTTTCGTGTAACAAAGATCGAGGGCGTCCACGACCATGCGAATGTCGGCGGAGTTTTTACCCGATTGGCGAACGTGGGGGATTTCGATCATCTCGAATGCGGCCTCGTGGAGATCGCGCTTGAAGGCTTTGTAGCGTTCAAAGTCACAGTAGGCCTTTTTGACGACGATATGCCCCTTCAGCAGAAGGCGTTCGAGCACCTTCTGAATGTCAAATTTGGGATAATGCGCATCGAGCGCTCCCAAGGCGATGTTTTCCAAGTCGAGAAAGACCGCCATGGTGGCGGTATTGTCACGGGCGGTCATTTTCAATGTCCTTTCAGCACGCGACGGGCGGCAGCCAGGTTGTCCACACGCAGGATGATGGCGCCCGCCGCCGCATCGGGAACAGCGGCAGCATAGGCGTATTCAATGTTGACCTTCTGGCGGGAAAGCTTGCGGGCAATCGCCGCCAGTTCGCCGGGACGATTTTGACATGTAATGAGCAGGACATCGCGTTCCACCACAAGGACGCCGTGCTCGCCAAGGAGGTGAAGGGCTTTCTGCGGTTCGCTGACGACCATACGAACCACGGCATGATCCACGCCGTCAGTGATGGAGATGGCCAGAACGTTGATCCCGGCGTCAGCCAACGTTTTGCAAACGGCGGCCAACGTGCCGGGTTTGTTTTCAAGAAAGAGAGAGAGCTGTTTGACGGTCTTCATTGGTTCCTTCATGTTTGGGTTTATGACATACTCCATGAAAGCGCCGCAGTCGTCAACCCCATGCTTGACAACAAAAACAAATTGGATTAGTAATACTAATGTAATGGAAATAAAAAATCAAAAATACTAATGCAACTGGAAGCGTTGAAAATTTATACGGATGTGGTTCGCCTTCGCAGTTTCAGCCGCGGAGCGGAGGCTAACGGGATTTTGCAGTCCGCCGCCAGTCAGACGATCAACAACCTGGAACGTCACCTGGGGGTGACACTCATTGACCGTTCCCGTCGCCCATTTGAACTCACACCGCAGGGAAAAATCTTTTATGAAGGTTGTCGAGATCTGTTGCAAAGCTACACCGATCTGGAAAATATGGTCCGCCAGGCGCAAAACGATCTTGATTCCATTGTCCGCGTTGCCGCCATTTATTCGGTGGGACTGGGTGATATGAGCCGCTATGTTCAGCGATTTTCCGAGTCGCATCCCCACGCCCGCGTGCAAGTGGAGTATTTGCATCCCGATCGTGTTTATGAGCGCGTGCTGGAGGATGCGGTGGATTTTGGAATTGTGTCATTTCCCCAGCGGCGCAAGGAAATCACCGTCATCCCGTGGCGCATGGAACGCATGATGGTCGCGTTCCCCCCCGGGCATCGTTTTGCGAAGCATGTGGCGGTCTGGCCTGCGGATCTGGGCGGAGAAAAGTTTGTAGCATTCGACAAGAATTTGATGATCCGTCGGCAGATTGACCGTCTGTTGCGGCGCAGTGGGGCGCGCGTAGAGGTCGTGATGGAATTTGACAACATCGAGGCCATCAAGCGTGCCGTGGAGGTTGGAGCCGGCGTTGCCATTTTGCCGGAACCGACGATGACACGTGAAGTGGCACTGGGCACGCTGGGGATGGCTCGGTTGAACGGTGAGAAATTCGTGCGTCCGCTCGGCATTGTGCACCGGCGGGGAAAACGCTTTTACAGCAATACACGGGATTTTCTGGATTTGCTTCTGAAAAACGGCGAAGGAACTCATTGAGATGAATTCACATCAACCCCATCCCCAAGGTTTGTACGATCCGCACTGGGAACACGACGCTTGTGGTGTCGGTTTTGTCGCTGACATCAAGGGACGTAAATCCAATCGCATCCTGCGCGACGCCTTACAGGTACTCATCAACCTCCGTCATCGTGGCGCCGCCGGGGCCGAGCCAAACACGGGTGACGGGGCCGGTTTATTGATGCAAGTACCGCATTCGTTTCTGAAAAAGGCGTGCGGCCAGGTGGGTATCGAATTACCGGGGCCGGGCGAGTATGGGGTCGGAATGGTATATCTTCCTCCCAACCCCTCGGAGCGATACAAATGCGAAAAATTGTTTGAAGAGATCGTCGCCAACGAGGACATGAAGTTTCTCGGATGGCGCAGTGTGACCACGGCCGATGACGCCCTTGGGAAAACGGCGCGATTTTCCGAGCCGGTCATCCGTCAGGTCTTCATCGCGCGTGGCCCCCAAATGGCGGACGACCTGACGTTTGAGCGCAAGCTTTATGTGATTCGCAAGCTTGCCGAGAAGGGAATCCGTTATTCGGGTATCAGAGGCGGTGAATGGTTTTACATTGCCAGCCTTTCCTGTCGCACCATGGTGTACAAGGGAATGCTCACACCCGAACAACTTTCCCAATTTTATCCCGAACTGAACGATCCCGCGATGGAAACCGCCCTCGCTCTGGTTCACTCGCGTTTCAGCACCAACACTTTCCCCAGTTGGTATCGCGCCCATCCCTACCGTTATATTGCCCATAACGGTGAAATTAACACGCTACGCGGCAACGTCAGTTGGATGCGCGCCCGACAGTCCATGCTTCACTCCGATATCTGGGGGGCGGACATCAAGAAACTTCTGCCCATCATCCACGAGGACGGTAGTGATTCGGCCATGTTCGACAACGTACTCGAATTTCTCGTGCTCTCCGGCCGTTCCCTGCCCCACGCGATGATGATGATGATCCCCGAACCGTGGGAACACCACGAGTCCATGCCCGATGACAAACGCGCTTTCTATCAATATCACTCCTGCCTGATGGAGCCGTGGGACGGCCCCGCCAGCATCGCTTTTACCGACGGCCTTAAGATCGGCGCCTGCCTCGACCGCAACGGCCTGCGTCCCTCCCGTTACTACGTCACCAAGGATGACCGCGTGATCATGGCCAGCGAAGTCGGTGTCCTCGACATCCCGCCAAATATGATCGCGCAAAAAGGGCGGCTTCAGCCGGGTCGCATGTTCCTCATTGACACCGAACAGGGCCGAATTGTCGCTGACGACGAGTTAAAAAAGAAAATGGCGAGAGAACGCCCCTATCGGCTTTGGCTCGACGAAAATCTTGTCCGCATCGAAGACTTACCCGAAACACCGCATGTCCACGAAACGGACCACAAAACGATCGTTTGCCGACAACAAGCCTTTGGCTACACGTTTGAAGACCTGCGCATCATTATCGGCCCGATGGGCCGTGACGGCGTCCAACCGCTCGGCTCCATGGGCAACGACGCCCCGCTCGCTGTTCTCTCAAACAAACCGCAGTTGCTCTACAGTTACTTCAAACAACTTTTCGCCCAGGTCACAAACCCACCGTTGGATTGTATCCGGGAGGAAATCGTCACCTCCACCGACACTTTGATCGGCTCCGAAGGCAACCTTCTCGACCCGTGGCCGCAAAGTTGCCGGATGATTCGGCTCCGTGGTCCGATCCTTACCAACGAAGAACTCGAAAAACTTCGCCATCTCGCACTTGCCGGTTTCCGCCCCGTCACCCTACCAATCCTTTTCAAGGCGGCCGACGGCGCTTCCGGCATGGAAACAGCCATAGAACAACTTTGCCAGGCGGCTGACCAGGCCATTGCCGACGGCGCCAACATCCTCATCCTCTCCGACCGCGGTATCAACAAAGATAACGCTGCCATCCCCGCCTTGATGGCCGTGTCGGGACTCCACCACCACCTCATCCGCAAGGAGACCCGTACCCGCGTCGGCCTCATCCTCGAATCCGGCGAGCCGCGCGAGGTGCATCACTTTGCCCTTTTGGTCGGGTATGGCGTCAGCGCCGTCAACCCGTACCTTGCATTTGAGACGCTAGACGACATGATCCGCGAAGGCCTCCTCCCCGGCCTCGACCACAAGACCGCCGTCAAAAACTACTGCAAAGCCGTCGTCAAAAGCATCGTCAAAACCATGGCCAAAATGGGCATTTCCACCATCCAGAGTTACCGGGGCGCCCAAATCTTCGAAGCCATCGGCCTGAACAAAAGTTTTGTGGACAAATATTTCACATGGACCGCCAGCCGCATCGAAGGCATTGGCATCGAAGAAGTCGCCCGCGAAACCCTGGCCCGACACCGTCAGGCCTTTCCCGAACGCGGATTCAACGTGGAAATCCTTGACTCCGGCGGCCAATACCAGTGGCGCAAAGACGGCGAACACCACCTGTTCAATCCCGAAACCATCTACCTGCTCCAGACCGCCACCCGCCTCGGCAGTTACGACATTTTCAAACAATACGCCGCTCTCATCAACGACCAATCGCGCCAACTCTGTACCCTCCGCGGCCTGCTCGACTTCAAATGGGCCGAAACGCCCGTCCCGCTCGACGAAGTCGAGCCGATCGAGGAAATCGTCAGACGTTTCAAAACCGGCGCAATGAGCTACGGCTCCATCAGCCAGGAAGCGCACGAGGCGCTTGCCATCGCCATGAACCGTCTCGGTGGCAAATCCAACACTGGCGAAGGTGGCGAAGACCCGTCCCGGTTTCATCCCCTGCCCGACGGCGACAACAAATGTTCCGCCATCAAACAGGTTGCCAGTGGACGATTCGGCGTCACCAGCGATTACCTTATCCACGCCCAGGAACTCCAAATCAAAATGGCCCAGGGTGCCAAACCCGGCGAAGGCGGCGAATTACCCGGACGCAAGGTCTATCCGTGGATTGCCAAAACACGCCACTCCACCCCTGGTGTCGGGCTCATCAGTCCCCCACCCCACCACGACATCTATTCCATCGAAGACCTGGCGGAACTGATCCATGACCTCAAAAACGCCAACCGCCATGCTCGCATCAGTGTCAAACTGGTGGCCGAAGTCGGCGTCGGAACCGTCGCGGCTGGTGTCGCCAAAGCGCACGCGGATGTTGTCCTCATCAGCGGCCACGACGGCGGCACGGGAGCATCGCCGCTTTCCTCCATCAAACACGCCGGCATCCCGTGGGAACTCGGCTTGGCGGAGACACACCAAACACTGGTGCTCAACAACCTTCGCAGCCGCATTGTTGTCGAGACCGATGGCCAACTCAAAACCGGCCGCGACGTGGCCATCGCAGCATTGCTCGGCGCCGAAGAGTTCGGATTCGCCACCGCGCCGCTGGTCACCCTCGGCTGCATCATGATGCGCGTTTGCCACCTCAACACCTGTCCCGTCGGTGTCGCCACACAAGACCCTCGCCTGCGCGCCCGTTTTCGCGGCAAACCGGAATATGTCGAAAACTTCATGCGCTTCATCGCGCAGGAACTCCGAGAAATCATGGCCAAACTCGGATTCCGCACCCTCAACGAAATGGTCGGTCGCACCGATAAACTCGAAGTCAAAAAGGCCATTGACCACTGGAAGGCACGCGGCCTCGATTTCTCCAAGATCCTCTACCAACCGCAACTGGAGGAAGACGTTGGCCGCTACTGCCAGCATCCGCAAAACCACGACATTGAGCGTTCGCTGGACATGACCACACTCCTCGAACTTTGCCAGCCGGCCATTGAGCGCGGCGAGCGGGTCCGAGCCACCCTCCCCATCCGCAATGTCCACCGGGTCGTCGGCACCCTCACCGGCAGCGAAATCACCAAACGCCACGGCCCAAACGGCCTCCCCGACGACACCATCGAACTCACCTTCCAGGGCAGCGCCGGACAAAGTTTTGGCGCGTTCATTCCTCCGGGCATGACGCTCATCCTCGAAGGCGACGCCAACGACTACATCGGCAAAGGACTCAGCGGCGGCAAACTCATCGTGTACCCGCCCCACGGCTCCACCTTTGTACCCGAAGAAAACATCCTCATCGGCAACGTTGCCCTCTACGGCGCCACCCGCGGCGAAGCCTATTTCCGCGGCGTCGCCGGCGAGCGATTCTGCGTCCGTAACAGCGGCGCCACCGCCGTGGTCGAAGGGGTTGGCGACCACGGTTGCGAATACATGACCGGCGGCCGCGTCGTCGTCCTCGGCCCGACCGGACGCAACTTCGCCGCCGGCATGAGCGGCGGCATCGCGTACGTGTTTGACGACCGCGGCGATTTTTCCACCCGTTGCAACATGGCCATGGTCGGCCTCGAAAAGCTTGCCGACCCCGAGGAAATCGAAGAACTGCGCCGTCTCATCCAACGCCACGGCGACTACACCCGTAGCGCCCACGCCTGGAAAATTCTCGCCGAGTGGAACAGAAACGTTCCAAAGTTCATCAAAGTCATGCCGAAAGATTACAAACGCGTCCTCGAAGCTCTCAAGCGCGCCCAAGCGGCGGGATTCAGTGGCGACGATGCCGTCAACGTTGCCTTCGAGGAAAACGTCAAAGACGTCGCGCGTGTCGGAGGTAACTGATTTATGGGCAAACCTACCGGATTTCTTGAAATTGACCGTGAGTTGCCGCCGGATGTCGAGCCGTTGGAGCGGATCAAGCATTGGCGCGAGTTTCACGAGCACCTTTCAGAAGAGAAACTCCGTGCCCAGGGCGCTCGCTGCATGGATTGCGGCATTCCCTTTTGCCACGTGGGACGCATCCTGGCTGGCGCCGCCTCCGGCTGCCCGATCAACAATCTCATCCCGGAATGGAACGACCTGGTCTATCGCGGCCTCTGGAAAGAAGCGCTCAAACGCCTTTTGAAAACCAACAACTTTCCCGAGTTCACCGGCCGTGTCTGCCCGGCCCCGTGTGAAGGCTCCTGCACCGTCGGAATGCACCTGCCACCGGTGACCATCAAACAAATCGAGTGCGAAATCATTGACCGCGCCGTCGCCAACGGCTGGATCACCCCCGAACCACCCAAAAAACGAACCGGCAAGGAAATCGCCATTATCGGTTCCGGGCCCGCCGGACTGGCTGCTGCGGCCCAACTCAACCGAGCCGGCCATAACGTCACCGTCTTCGAACGCGCTGACCGTCCCGGCGGCCTCCTCATGTACGGCATCCCCAACATGAAACTCGACAAACAAGAGGTCGTCCTCCGCCGCATCCGCTGGATGGAACAGGAAGGTGTCAAATTCCGTCTCAATACCGAGGTCGGCAGAAATTACCCTGCCGAACAACTCTTCGAAGAGTTTCATGCCGTCGTGCTGGCCATCGGCGCCACGGTCCCACGCGACCTGAACGTTGAAGGCCGCAATCTCAAGGGAATCCATTTCGCCATGGATTTTCTCAGCGCCAACACTCGTTCGCTGCTCGACGGCCAGCGTCCCGATAACTTCATTGACGCCGCCGATAAGGAGGTTGTCGTCATTGGCGGCGGTGACACCGGTACCGATTGCGTCGCTACCAGTCTCCGACATGGTTGCAAAAGTGTCACGCAACTGGAAATTCTGCCGCAACCGCCCATGGACCGCGCGTCCGACAACCCGTGGCCACAGTGGCCGAAAGTGTACAAGCTCGATTACGGGCAGGAAGAAGCAAAGGCCATTCAAGGCGCTGATCCGCGCCAGTATCTTGTCACCGCCAAACGATTCATCGGCGACACTGACGGCCATGTCAAAGAGATCCTCACCGTAAAAGTCTCCTGGCAGAAGGATGCCCAAGGACGGTTCATTCCTAAGGAAGTTCCCGGCACTGAAAAACTCATCCCCGCCCGTCTCGTGTTGTTGGCGATGGGGTTTCTCGGCCCTGAAACCACGCTTCTAAAGGGTCTCGGAGTCGGCCAGGATGAACGTACCAACATCAAAGCAGAGTATGGACGTTTTGCGACCAATATCCGCGGTGTTTTTGCTGCCGGCGACTGCCGTCGTGGCCAAAGCCTGGTGGTCTGGGCCATCCACGAGGGACGCGCCTGCGCCCGCGAAGTGGACCGCTACCTCATGGGCAGTACTCTCTTACCATAAGAGGCAAGGTAGCTTGAGTGAAGAGGTCACACCCGATTACGCTCAACAACCTCCCCCTCATGGCGTCATTGGCCATCTTTCCCCTTCTCGACCTCGTCTTCCGTCAGCCAAAACCTTATAAAAACAATGCCACGGGATTATTTTGACAGATGATTCTGTGCGGTAAGTGGGGCTGCAAATGGGAACACGAGAAAGTCAGTGCTGCGGGCGTCTCAAAAAACGCGCACCTTGACAACCACTTTCTTGATCGGTGACGGCGTGTCAACCGTGATGCCCGGCATATGCGCGTCATTGGGAAACAGAATGACAAAGGTACCAGCTCGGACAGTCACGAAATCACCTCTACCCTTGTAGAAAGCGATGTCTCTGCCCTCATCGTATGGCTCGGTCACGTCAAGTGTGCCCACCGGTGCCCAACCGATCCGTTCGATCCCCTTCTCAACATACTGCACGTCAATGTATGTACGATGCGCCTCCCATTTTCCGTCGTCCAGCGGTTTGGTCTGGTATTGTTGGACCAGCGCAAACAGTGTATCACCATTCAGGTTGTATCGGCCCGGCTCACGCGGAATTCGCACCGCCTCCAGCGCCATTTCCAGTGGATGTCCTAGACCACGGTAAAGCCCGGCATTTTCAATTCGATCGATAATCATGGGATTTCTTTCACTTGGGAGCGCACATTTTCCATGGAGAAGGTCCATTTGCCAACAACAACTTTATCCTCTCGGAACTGCCACGAGTTTTTGCGGGCGAAGCGTCGCGCTCTTTGCTAGGGTCTGTGTGTCATGAGTGGCTTACCGTCAACACCGTTGGATTCGCTGGAAGGGACAATTGAGCGGATTGTGTATGTCAATGACGACAACCAGTACACGGTCGCGCAATTGCTGCCCGAAGGACGTGGGCGACAGGAGCCGATCACAATCGTAGGTAATCTCGCTGCCGTGCAGGTGGGCGAGTTTGTCCGCGCCCATGGGCGATGGACGACGCACAAGCAGTTCGGACGGCAGTTTGCGGTGGAACGATTCGAGTCGGTCTTGCCACGAACCGTGGTGGGCATTCGCAAGTACCTTGGTAGCGGCCTGATCAAGGGGATCGGCCCGACCTTTGCCGATCGGATCGTCGCCAAATTTGGTGAAAAAACCTTCGAGGTGATTGATCAGTTCTCCGCCAAGCTGCGCGAGGTCGAGGGAATCGGCCCGGAACGCGCCCGTCGCATCAAGGAGGCATGGGTCCAGCAAAAAGCTGTGCGCGACATCATGATTTTTCTTCAGGGCCACGGCATTGGCAGTGCCCACGCCGCGAAGATTTACCGGCAGTATGGAGAACGCGCTATTACTATTGTTCGCGAAAACCCCTATCAACTCGCCCGCGACATTCCCGGCATCGGTTTTCGCACCGCCGACGGCATCGCCTCCCGTCTCGGTGTCGCCCGCGACTCGATCCACCGTCTCAAGGCGGGTGTCCTTCACACCTTGGAGGCCGCCACTGACGACGGACATTGCTGTCTGCCACGCGAGACGCTTGTGCAAACCGCCGCGGAACTTCTCGAAGTCGAACGCAAACCGGTTGAACACAGCATTGATCTGTTGGCGATCTCCCGTGACATTGTGATGGAAGACGATTTTGTTTATCTGGCCGGGCTGCATCGCGCGGAGTGCGCCGTGGCGACAAAACTGCGAGAGCTTCTCGCCGCCGAGGTACGGTTGCCACCAATGGATATGGACAAAGCCATTGCCTGGGTTCAACAAAAAACCGGTGTGACCCTTGCCCCCGCTCAGCAACAAGCCCTTCGCATGGCGCTCACGTCCAAACTTTTGGTGATCACTGGCGGTCCTGGTGTGGGCAAAACCACCATTATCAATAGTCTCGTTCAGATTCTCCGCGCCAAAAACTGCCGGCCGCTTCTGGCGGCGCCGACCGGCCGCGCGGCCAAACGCATGAGCGAGGTCACCGGCCAGCCCGCGCAAACCATTCATCGCCTCTTGCGGTACGACCCGCACGAGGGTGGTTTCACCATAGATGAGCGACACCCGCTGAAGGGCGACATGCTCATCATTGACGAAGCCTCGATGCTGGACATCCCGCTGGCATATCATCTATTGAAGGCCGTGCCGCAAAGCAGTTCGGTCGTGTTCGTTGGCGATGTGGATCAACTACCATCCGTCGGTCCGGGCAATTTCCTGCGCGATCTCATTGAGTGCGGCGCAATTCCTCTGGTGCGATTGACCGAAATCTTTCGCCAGGCCAGCAACAGTTTCATTGTCACCAACGCTCACCGGGTCAACAATGGACAAATGCCAATCATGGATGCGCCACAAGAAAGTGATTTTTTCTTCATCGAACAGGACGACCCGCAAAAGGCCCTGGCAACCATCCGAACGTTGTGCGCCGAACGGGTGCCGAAACGATTTCACTTCGATCCCCTGCGCGACATTCAGGTCTTAAGTCCCATGCACAAGGGCATTTGCGGCGCGGAAAACCTCAATCGCGAACTGGCCGCGACATTGAACCCAAGCGGCCCCCATGTTCAACGCTACGGACGGACGCTACGAGTCGGCGACCGGGTCATGCAGATTCGCAACAACTACGACAAGGACGTGTTCAACGGTGACCTCGGCCGCGTCAAACGAATTGATCTGGTGGAACAACAACTCATTGCCGAGATGGATGATCGAGAAGTCACTTACGAATTTGAGGAACTCGACGAGTTGATCCCTGCCTACAGCATTAGCGTCCACAAGTCACAGGGAAATGAGTATCCCTGCGTCATTATCCCGGTATTGACTCAGCATTTTATCCTCTTGCAGCGCAACCTGCTCTACACCGCCATCACGCGCGGTAAAAAGCTCGTCATTCTCGTCGGCTCAAAAAAGGCGCTGGCCATTGCCCTCCGCAACAACAAGACCGCCGCCCGCTACAGCCTTTTGCGTGAACGACTGTCAAAATCCATTTGACTTGCGCTTCAAGAGCGAGCATCATGCGTCGAGTTTTAGCCGTAAAAAAATCGCAGGTTTAATCATGCCAAAGCTTCATATTTTATCCGGGGTCCTCGAAGGAAAAGTGTACGATTTGGTAGATGAACGCGTGACGGTCGGACGCGCCATGGATAACATGATTCGCCTCGAAGACGGCACCGTCTCCCATCATCATGCCATGCTGGTGTTGGACGGCACCGACTACAAGCTGCGCGACCTCAATTCCACCAACGGTTCCCGGGTCAACGGGATGCGTGTCGTCGAAACCCGACTCAATCATGGTGACCAAATCCGTCTCGGTTCCGTCGAGATGCGCTACGAAAGCGACACGAAGAAAGCCAGCCAACCTCTCCCTCCCTCGCAAACCGGCGTTGGACTTGAAGACCTCGGCCAGCGTAGCGGACCGCCGCCCACGTTCAGCTCCGTGTCGCCATTTGGACGCAAGAAAAAGAGCGGACCCGGTATTTGGTTGTGGATCGTCATTGGGCTGGGGATCGCCGCGGCGGCCGCGGTGGTGGCGGTGTGGTACATGCTCCGCCAATTACCCCCGCCCTGATCGCGGGATCGGGCTATCGCAACCAACGCGCCAAGTCCTTGGCCCAGTAGGTCAGAATCACATCGGCGCCCGCGCGACGGAAGGCCGTCATGATTTCCAACACGACAGACTTTTCATCCAACCAACCGTTGGCTGCCGCCGCTTTCACCATGGAGTACTCACCGCTGACATTGTACACGGCCACCGGGTAGCCAAACCGTTCTTTCACCCGTCGAACGAGATCAAGATACCCCAGGGCCGGTTTGACCATGACGATGTCGGCCCCCTCCGCAATGTCTTGGGCAACCTCTCGCACCGCTTCCGCCGCATTGGCGCAGTCCATTTGGTAACTCCGACGGTCGCCAAATCGCGGCGCGCTCTCCGCCGCCTCGCGGAACGGACCGTAAAACGCCGACGCAAATTTCGCCGCATAACTCATGATCGGCGTCTCCGTGTGTCCGTCCGCGTCGAGCGCGGCGCGAATGGCCGCCACACGTCCGTCCATCATGTCGCTTGGCGCCACCATGTCGGCGCCCGCGCGGGCATACGCAACGGCGGTTTTCGCCAGCAATGGTAACGTGGCGTCGTTGATGATTTTTCTGCCGCGCACGACGCCGCAATGCCCATGACTCATGTACTCGCACAGACACACATCCGCGATCACGATCAGTTCGGGCAATTCTTTCTTCAAAGCGCGAATTGCCCGCGGCACAATTCCGTTGGGCGCGTACGCACCCGAAGCGCGCGCGTCCTTGCGCTCTGGTATTCCGAACAAAATTACCGCGGGAACGCCGAGCGCAAACGCCTCTTTTGCCTCCTTCGCTGCTTCATCCACGGAAAGCTGAAATTGTCCCGGCATCGCGCGGATGGGACGTCGCACGCCGTTGCCTTCCCGGACAAACAATGGCATCACCAGATGGCGGATGGAAAGTTCCGTCTCACGCACCAAACCTCGCAACGCAGCGTTCTGGCGCAGACGTCGCGGGCGATAGAGGGGAAAGTTCATGGCTGGTTCTGGAAGCATGCCACCACCGCTTCGGGCGTGGTTGCCTGCTCCAGTTGTTCCCGAAACGACGGGCGTCGCAGCAGACGACTCAATCGGGCTAGCACCTGGAGATGTTCGCGGACATTGGGCGCGCACAACAAAAAGAAGTGACGAACCGGCTTGCCATCAAGGGCGCCGAACTCGACGCCTTTTGGATGCCGCCCGTAGGCGAGCACGGGGCGATCCACCAACCCAACCATGGCATTACGGGAATGCGGGATGGCGATTTCATTGTCCACGCAGGTCGAACAAAGCTCTTCACGTGCCTTCAAGGCCTTGAACAGCGTCTGCGAAAGCCGTTTTGCCGTGGGCGGCACCACCAGGGTCACCAACTCGCGCAACACGCCGTCACGATCTTCGGCTTTCAATTGAAGATTCACCCGTTGCGGATTGATCGCCGCCGCAACACAGTCGGGCGGAATCGTATTCGATAGGATCACTCGTTTCGGTTCTGTTTCCATGTCAGTTTTCCATGTCAGATTCTTCGCTGCCGTCGCAGCAATATCCACATGCCGAGAAGACCAACCGCCACCAGTGTTCCTGTGCCCGGTTCGGGCACAACCGTAAGTTTCACGTCTTGATTGGCAGAATCCAGCCAGAGATAGCCCGACAGACCGGTGCCGGCGATGTTGGTGAAGTTGGTGCCGCTGCCCAGCGTTGAACTGCCGTAGTTGAGCGCGTCAAACAACGTGTAGGTGCCGGCGCCAAACCCGCTGACCGCGCTGAGGACAAACCAGTTGGTTTCCATGCCACTGAACGAGAGCGCGTTGGTGACGATTACAAGGTCGCTGGCACCGGGCGCGCCGAGTTCGAAGACGAGTTGGACGCCATTGGTGAGCGTAAGGTCGCCAACGGTGAGGGTACCGACGGAATTACCGGGACTAAGAGTGGCACCGCCACGGAGCGTGACAGATTTGGCAATGAAGCCGTTGCCGGCCAACACGCCACCGCTGTTGACGGTGACCGCGCTGTTTTCGAGACGTCCGTTGATGGCAAGCGTGCCGGCATTGATCACGGTGGTGCCGCCGTAGGTGTTGGTTCCCAACAGCGACAACAACGCAGAGCCTTGTTTGACGATGCTGTCGGAGGCGCCACCGGTGATGTTGCCAGCAAACACGCCGTCATTGGTCTGGACGATTGTAAGCGTGGTGTTGCTGAGAGCAATGGTGGACCCGACCGCCCCGCTCAAGGAACCGATTTGGGGCTGGTATCCATACGCCAGCATCGAATTCGGGATACGGTTGGTTGTGCCACCGGGCAGGGCGACATCGGCCCACATGCCGTAGTCGCCGCCGCCCTGGTAGAAGGCGATGACGATGTCATGTTCGCCAGCGGTCAGGTTGATGGTGCCGCCGCGGGTAGTAACGCCCTGGAAATAGTTGTTGTAAACGACGTTGGTGCCGTCAATCCAGAGCATGCTACCGTCGTCGCTGGCCGTGTCGAAGTAGTACACGCCGTTGGTGGGGGCGATAAACCGTCCGGTCCAGCGCACTTCGAAGTTGGTGGTGCGGGTGCCGCCGACGCTGGCATAAGGCGTGTTGGTAAATGCACCGGGCGGAGTGTAGGAAGTGCCGCTGCGGTACATGTCGAAGACGTTACTGTTGACGGTACTAAGGGCCATATAATCGGGAGTGTAGCTGCTCAGATGGGCATTGAGCAACTCAAGGGTGGCAAAGTTATTGGAACTCGGTGTGATGTTGTAGTATTCGCCCATCAACCCCAGTCCCAGTCCGGTGACGGTCAGTGTCGCACCGTTATTGATGGTAACGGCACCGGTCAATCGGGTGCTTTCCAGGGCGAGTGTCCCCTGACTGATCAGGGTCAACCCGCTGTAGGTGTGTGTCTGATAAGGCAGTGTCAGAGTGCCGGAACCGGTTTTGACGAGGCCGCCGCTGCCTGTGATGACGCCGTTGAAGGTGGTGTTGTTGGCGTCGCCAACCGTCAGTGTGGCCGAGCCGAGGGCAACCGTCCCGCTGCCACTGAGGGATGCGATGGTTTGGTTGAAGCCATTGAGGTCAAACGCGGCGAACCCTCGATTGGTGATGGTGAGGGCAGTGTTGGCGGGCATGACATTGGGGGCGTTCATTTGCAAGGTACCGCCATTGATGAAGGTGGCGCCGGTGTAGGTATTGGTGTTGCCAAACACGAGCGTCCCGACGCCGGTCTTGATGAGGTTACCTGTGCCGAGGATTTGTCCATTCATTGTGGCGACCGAACTGTTGACGGCGATGGTGCGGTTGGTGCCGCCGAGGTCGAGGCTGTTGGCAAAGGTGAGGTTGTTGTTGGCACTGGCGGCGTTGAGGATGAGCGTGCTGGGATTGAAGTCGGCACTGCCCCAGACGAGGGTTGCGCCGCTGCCGCCGAGGTTGACGGTAAGAGGCGCGCCCCAGGCACTGAAACCGCTGTCGCCACCGGGGATGCGGATCTGGTTGGAACCGGTGCCGAGGACGTTGTTGAGAGTGCCCATTGTTTCGAGGACGCCGCCGCTGAGGATCACGTTGCCTGTGGTGGGCAGGCCGCTGCCGTAGTTGGCGCGGAGGACACCGCCATTAATGGTGGTGCCGCCGCCGTAGGTGTTGGTGCCGAACAGAGCAAGAACGGCTGAGCCGGTCTTGATGATGCTGTCAGAGACGCCGCCGGTGATAGTGCCGTAGAAGGCGCCGTCCACGGATTGCACGATGCTGAGCGTGGTGTTGCTGAGGGTGATGAGGGAAGCGGCGTCGCCATTGAGCGAGCCGATTTGCGGGCTGCCGTACAACAGCATGGTATTGGGCAATCGGTTGGTCGTGCCGCCGGGCAACGCGACATCCGCCCACATGCCGTAGCCGCCGCTGCCCTGGTAGAAGGCAATGACAACCTCATGCACACCAGCGGTGAGCGTGATGGAACCGCCACGGGTGGTAACTCCCTGCCAGTAGTTGTTGTAAACGACGTTGGTGCCGTCAATCCAGAGCATGCTGCCGTCGTCGCTGGCGGTGTCGAAATAGTACACGCCATTGGTGGGAGCGACAAATTTACCGGTCCATTTAACCTCGAAGTTGGTGGTGCGAGTGCCGCCGACGCTGGCATAAGGCGTGTTGGTGAACGCGCCGGGCGGCGTCACATCGTTGCGGCCAAAGTCGAAGTTGACACCCACCACCGTGCTGGGAGCGGTGTAGTCGGGCGTGTATGCGGACAGGTGAGCCAGCAACAGATCAAGTGTCGCAAAGTTATTGGAGACGGGTGTGACGTTGTAGAACTCGCCAAGCAACCCCGGTCGTCCTGCGCCGGTGACAACCAGGCGAGTTCCGTTGGTGAGCGTGACTGGTCCTTTGATTTCAGCACTATCCAACCCAAGGGTGCCTTGTGTGACCAGAGTGAGGCCGGTGTAAGTGTGGGTGGTGTTGTAGAAGGTCAACGTTCCGGAGCCGGTTTTGATGAGTCCGCCGTTGCCGGTGATGACGCCGCTGAAGGTGGTACTGTTGGCGTCGCCAACCGTGAGCGTGCCGGAACCGAGCGCCACGATACCGCCACCGCTGAGGGAAGCAATGGTTTGGTTGTAGTTGTTTAGTGAGAGGGCGGCGGTGAGGGAGTTGGAGAGGATCACGGCGGTGGTGGTTGGTAACATATTGTTGCCGGACAACTGGAGCGTACCGTTGTTGATGATGGTGCCGCCGGTGTAGGTGCTGGCTGCGCCGAGAATCAACGTGCCAACGCCGTTTTTGACAAGGTTGCCGGTGCCAAAGATCGCTCCGGCGAGGGTCGCCGGGGCGCCAGTGGCATTGACGCTGATGGCGCGGGTGCCGCCGTTGAGGTCAATGGGATTGACGAAGGTGAGGTTGGTGTTGGCGGCAGAGCCGTTGAGGATGAGTTCGGTCGGAGCGAAATAAGCGCTGCCCCATGTTTGTGTCGCCCCGGCTCCGCCGAGGTTGATGTTGACCGGGGTACCGTAGGCACTGAAACCGCCGTCATTGACCCGGACCTGATTGGCGGCAGTGCCGAGCGAGCGGGTGAAATCCGCGCCGGTTTCAAAGACACCGCCCGCAAGGATAAGATTCACGTTGGTGGAGAGACCGACACCATCGTTGGCGCGAAGGGTGTTGCCGGTGGAGACAACAATGGTGCCGGTGTTGCTGTTGGTGGCGGCGAGGACGAGAACGAGACCGTCGGGGAGCGAGGCGAGGTCAATGGTGGTACTGGCGCCGATGGTGTTGGAGTAGGTCAACACGCCGCCGCCGCCGCCGAACCGCAGGACGTTGCCGTAGGGGGTGAAGTTGGAGTCGAGCGCGACGTTGCCAATGGCGCCGATGTAAATGTTGGAGAGGCCGGCAGTGTTGAGGTTGATGGTCTCGCTCTGGTGGAAATCACGCAGCGCGATACCGCCGGAAGAAGTCCTGTCCACGTTGCTGGCAAGGATGCTCTGGATACCGGCAAAGTTGAACACGGCGATGGCGTTGCTGCGGATGTTGACCAGGCCCGCTGCGGGAACGGCAGAGGCGACATCGAAGCGGAGATAGCCTTCGCGGATGTCGGTGCCGCCGGCGTAGTCGTTGTAGCTGTTGAGAATCAGGGTGCCGCGCCCGATCTTGGTCAGGCTACCGCTGGTGTTGGGGGCAAGCAGACCGATGGCACCGAGATTGGTGGTGGCGCCGCCGCCGCCAGTGAGGGTAAAGGTCGGAGCGGTGGTGTAGTTCTGGCCATAACAGGTGATGAGGATGCCCGTGACGGTGCCGCTGACGGGATCGAAGAGAGCTACGGCGGTGGCGCCGGAACCGTCGCCATCAACGGAAACGAACGGCGCGCCGATGTAACCGCTGAGGTTGGCGTTCCAGACGACACCCGTGACACCGTTGCCGGTCGGAGCACGGAGGTCCTGGGTGTTGGTAACGACGAGGCTGGCGGTGTCAAAGGTAACACCACCGGCGTAAACGTAGGCGCCATTGAGCGCGCCGGCCCCGACACCGGCGGAGCCGTTGCCGAGGATGGTCTGGTTGCCGGTGTTGGCGCGGAGAGTGCCGCCGTTGAAGTTAACGATGCTGTTGCCGCCGCTGTTTTGTTTGAAAAGCGCCTTGGTTTCGAGGATAGCACCGGCGTTGAGGTTGAGGATGGCGGTGGCGGTGCCGCCGGCGGTTTGGTTGAATTGGACGCCGGTGTTGCCGACGGTGACGGTGGCGTTGGAAATGGTCAATTCGGCGCGAGCAGCGCCGCTCCAGCCGATACCGATGCGTCCGAGGTTGTTGAAGACGCCGCCGGCGACATAGACGATGCCGGTGCCGCCGCCGTTGCCGAGGAGCATGCCCTGTGAGGCGCTGAGTTCGGTGTTGGTGCCGCCGAACTGATAGAAGACGCCGATGCCGCCGGCTCGGGCAACCTGTTGCCAGTTGCTGTTGACCAGCGAGCCGCCGCTAAGTTGATAGAAACCGTAGGCATTGGTTGTACTGTAGGCGAGATCGAACTCATTGCCGACCCAAACCGAGCCGCCAGTTTGATAGAAAGCGCCGACGGAGTTGGTGTAGTTGCCCATGACGAAGACGCTGGTGTTGGTGATGGTGCCGCCGCTCATGAAGACGACACCGGTGCCGTAATGGCCAACATAGGTTTGACCAAGGTTCTGGTAAATCGTGTTGTCCTGCAGGACGAGAACACCGCGGCTATCAGAGCTATAACCGAGGTACAAGTTGTTGGTGTAGCGCAGGAACCGGCTGTTCCCCTGGAGGGTCAGCGTACCGCTGTCGCCGTTGGAGTAGCCAATGTAGTCGGGGGAGTTGTAGGAGGTACCGGTGGTGATGGTACCGTCGGCCATGACGAGCGTGCCGCGGCTGATGTAGAAGCCGTTGTTGCTGTTGAACACCATCGCACCGCCCTGATTACTGATGACCAGCGTGCCGTCGCCGAGCTTGCGGAGTGCAGCGTTACCAGTGCTGTTGCTCAGACCGTTTTGGAGGTAGGCCGTGCCCACCTCGACATCCACACTGAAGATCGTGCCACGGGTGTCAATTTTGTTGACGAAGTAGAGGTTTGTGTTGGCGGTGACTCCGTTGAGTACGAGTGTGCCGGGGTTGAAGTAGTTGGAGCCGACGATGAGTGTCTGCCCTGCCCCGCCGATGTTGACGGTCAACGGCACGTTGTAGGCGCTGAATCCGCCGCCACCGCCGCCAAATTGGACCTGGCCACCGCCGGTGCCGAGGGCATTGGTGAAGATGGCAACGCCCGGCTCGAAGACGCCGCCGTTGATGACGAGGTTGCCGGTGGTGGGGACTCCGACGCCGTAGAGAGCGCGGAGAGTGCCGCCGATGAGGTAGGTGCCGCCGGTGTAGGTGTTGGTGGCAGTGAGGCTTTGGATGCCGTTGCCGCAGATGTAGAGAGAAATGGCGTTGGAGACCGCGCCGCTGTCCGCAATGAGACCGTTGTAGGTGGCATTGCTGCCGGTGGGCAGGCCGATGCTGAACCAGGCGGGCGTGGCGGCGGTGTTGGTGATGAGAGCGCCAACGGGGCCGGTGAGTGGGCCGACGAGTTGGGCGCCGCCGTTGAGGTCGAGCACGGCGTTGCTGGCAATGGTCAGGGCGCTGGCGGCGGGGAGAAGGTTGAGGGAGGTGGTGAAGAGCAGACCATTGCCCGGATCGGCCATCGTCTGGTAGTAAGCCATCACGTTGGTTCCACGGCCTTGCGGGTCATACCCGAACCCCAAAAGACCGTTTGTCCACCAACTGGATACAACAGGACCGACACCGCCGCCACCCTGACCGAAACGAATTTCGATGGAATGCGCGCCGGGGGTAAGCGTGTAGTTGTTGGTGGTTGGTACGTTCCAAGTCCCGTTATTGAGAATCGTCACGCCGTCTATCTTGAGCAGAACACTGTCGTCGAAGTTCTCGCCGAATGTCCATGTGACGTTGGTGAGGGCATAGTTATAGACGTAACCGCTGTAAACGTAGGTAGAGTTGTCCACCCAGGCGCCGCCGGTGGCGGGATAGGCCGGACTGCTGTCCTTGATATTCGCGTAGCGAGTGGTCAGTTGGGCGGTGGTGTTGGGATTGGGGTCGGTGGTGTTGAACGCACCGCTGAGGCGTCCTTCAAACAGGCCGGGCAGAACGGGGCCGGCCACGGTGGCTGTTGTTAATTGCAAGGTACCATTGCTGATGATGGTCGGGCCGGAGTAGAGGCTGGCGCCGGTCAGTTGGACTGTGCCGCTGCCGACTTTTATGATACCGCCGGAGCCGGCAATGGTGCCGCCATAGGTTGAGTTGCCGGCGGTACCGAGGGTCAGCATGGCCGAGCCGAGTTGGACGAGGCCGCCACCGGTCAGAGCGGCGAGTTGTTGGTTGTTGTTGTTGAGGTCGAGGACGGCGGTGGGACTGTTGGAGATGGTCACGGTCATGGTGGTGGGGAGTGTGTTTGCCCCGGCATTGAGGGTGACAGTGCCGTTGTTGATGGTGAGGCCGCCGTTGAAGGTGGGTTTGGCGTTGAAGATGAGTCGGCCAACGCCGTCTTTGACGAGACTGCCGGTGCCGAGGATGTCGCCTGCGATGATGGCGGGGGCAGCAGCATTGGTGGAGCGGACGGAGATGGTACGAGTGGCGCTGTTGAGGTCGAGTTTATTGGTGAAGGTGAGGCTGGTGTTGGCGGTGATTTCATTGAGGATGAGGGCGGATGGTTGGAAGTCGGCACTCCCCCAGGTGACGGTTCCGCCGCTGCCGCCAAGGTTGACAGTAAGTGGGTTATCCACTGCGCTGAAGCCACCGGCCAGTACTTGGACTTCACCGGCGCCGCTGCCGAGGGCGCGAGTGAAGGAGCCGTCGTCGGTCTCGAACACGCCACCGTTAAGTCGGAGGTTGGCATAGGGAGAAAGTCCCAATCCATCATTGGCGCGCAGGATGTTGTTGAGCACGTTGACGACGCCGGTGTTGCTGTTGGCTTGGAACAGCCAGACGACACTGAGCGGGCCGCCGCCGCCGATGGTCAGTTCATCGCCTTCGACGATGTTACCCATGAAAAAGAGGGTGCCGCCGCCGCCGCCGAGACGGTAGTGGTTGGCGTAGGGAATGAATGTGCCGGCGGAGAAATCCACAAAACCGACGGCGCCGAGGAAGGCATTGGAGAGGTTGGCAGCGCTGAAGTCAATCGTTTCGGTGCTCTGTATATCGCGCAGCGCAATGGTGCCGGCGGAGACGTTGGCGACGCGGGTGGTCAACATGTTCTGGACATCGGTGAAGTTGAACGTTACAGCGCCGCCGCTGCCCACGGTGACATTGCGTCCTGAACCGGCAATGGCATTGATGTGGTTGAATTGAACGAGGCTGCCGTTGATGGTGGTGTCGCCGGCGTAGGTGTTGGTACCGTTGAGGATGATGGTGCCGTTGCCGGCAGTGTTCAGGCCGCCGGTGCCGGTGAGGGCGCCGTTGAGGGTGATGGTGGTGGCGGTTTGCGGGGCGACGGTTAGATTGCCGCCGACGTTGGTGAGGTTGAGGGAATAGGTGGTGCTCCAGTTGGTGCTGGCGGAGAGGGTGCCACCGCCGGCGTTGAAGACGCTGCTGGCGTTGCCCTGAATACCCCATTTGCCGAGGATCAGGGTGCCGCCAAAGAGGTTGTAGGTGTCGGTGCCCGCGGTGTCGCCACGGTTGTCGAGCACGAGACCTTCGGCGCTGACGGTGCCGCCGTTGTGGTTGAAGATGCCGCTGCCGTCAATACCGACATAGAGTGTGCCGTTTTGTTCACCGCTGCCGAACGGGTTGGTGGCGGAGGTGGCGGTCAGAGTGAGACTGCCGCCGTTGATGGTGTAGGTGCTGGTCTCGGTGGGCCAATGGCCAACGCGAAGCTGACCGCCAATGGTGACAGTGCCGCCGTTTTGGACGACTTCGCCGGGGCGGCTGTTGGTCTCACCGAGGAAAAGATTGCCCAAGACGCGCAACAAGGCACCGTTTTCCACGATCATTTTGCCGGAGGTACCGACATTGTTGTTGGCAATGGCGATATTGGTGATGATGCTGACGGAGCCGACGGAAAAGACGAAGGGGTTGTTGGCGTTAGCGCTGCCGATTTCCACTTGATAGAAGGAGTTGGTGCCGGCAATGGTGACCTGGCCGGAGCCGCTGATCTGACGGTAGATACCTGTGCCATAGAGGTTGGAAATGGTCATGGCGTTGGAACGGTAGAACTGGACGGTGGCGTTGTTGGTGAGCGGGCCTGAACCGAGGCTGCCAGTGGTGGTGTTGTTGCCGATACGCAGAGTGCCGTTGGTGACGAAGGTGCCGCCGGTGTAGTCGTTGTTGCCGGTGATATAAACGTTGCCGCCACCGCCCATGCCGACGATGAGGCGGTTGGCGCCGGTGAAGGCATTGGCATTGGGGAAGATGATGGTGCCACCGCCGCCGCCCGCCAGGTAGAGGCCCGGAATGACGGGTGAAAGGGTGCCGGTGTAAGTGACGGTAAAGTTTTGGGCACCACCAAGGGAAAGGTTGGTATAGACGCCCATGTTGACGTTTTCGGAGCTGTTGGCGACAAGCGCGATGGCGCCGGTCGAGTTGGTGGCGATGCGGCCCGAAGCCAGCCATGCGGCTACGGTCGAATAGGCACCCGTCACGCCGAGTGAACCCCCGGTGTTGATGGTGATGACTCCGCTGGTCGGAACGGAATAGGAATTGATGAAGAACAGCGGGCCGGCGTTGATGATGGTGCCGCCGGTCCAGTTGTTGGTGCCAGCGAGACTGACGAAATAGCCGCCGGACTTGGTGACAGTGTAGGAGCCGTTGCTTTCGACGATGTTGCCGTAAATGGTACCGGCCGAGCCGCCGCCGTTGACGAAGAGGTTGGAGACCAGGGTAATGGGGGCGTCCAAGCGTGTGGCGTTGTTGTTCTCGAAGGTGATGGTGGCGTTGTTGATGGTGATCGGGCGGGTAATCTGGTTTGCGGCGGTCATGTTATAGATCGAGAGATAGGTGCCGGGGTTGAAGGTGATCCGCCCGGTCGTGCCGGTGATGATGGTGCTGCCTTCGGGGCGGAAGTAACCGCCGTTCATGATGATGTTACCGTCGGTGACCAGTGAGTTGACCACGCCGAAGTAGCCAGCGCCGATCTTGGTAAGAGTGTAGCCGCCCAGGTCCAGAAGACCGCCATAGCTTGATGTGCGGACATCAAACCGTTGGGAACCGCCAAAGGTGGTGTCGCCGGTGAGAACAATGCGTTGGAAGGTGTTGTACTGGGAACGGGTGTTGTTGTAGATGGCACCGCTATTATTGACGCCGGTGCCGCTGACATACACGGTGCGATTGCCCAAATTGAATGCGTTATCGGCGGAGGTGCTTCCGAGTTCGAGAGCGCCGCCGTTGACGATGACGATGATATTGCTGGTATCGGTAGTTGAGCCGAGGGCGGTGCTGTTGTTGTTGATGCGGATGATGCCGTTGCTGATGATGGTGCCGCCGGTGTAGGTGTTGGCGCCGTTGAGAGAGAGGATCGCGTTGGTGGCGGCCATGACCAGTCCGCCGGTGCCACTGATCACACCACCGAGCGTAATGCCGCCTGTGCCGCTGCCGGCGACGGTAAGGCGATTGGTGAGGCCGATGTTGTTGTTGATGGTGATAGCACCGGTGCCGTTTTGCCAGAGCGACGGGGCGACGCCGCCGGTGGTGGATTGGAAGACGAGGTTGCTGCCCTGGAGGGTGAGGCTGGTGCCGTTGAAGTTGAGGCGGTTGAGGATGAAGTTCGGGTTACCGAGATCGAGGGTGCTGGTAATGATGGCGGTGTTGAGGAAGGTGATGGTGTAGTCGTTGGAGCCGCCTGTGAGCGGGGCGGTCGCGCCGGATTCGTTGGTCCAGACGTTGGCGCCGCTCCATGTTTGTGAGGTGGCGTTGGTCCACCAGAAATTGGTTTGGGCGGATGCGCCGACAGCAAAGACGATAATCGTCGCGGCCACCGCCACGAGGAGTTTCCCGTAAAATGATTTTGTCATAGGTCTGCCTCCAGACATAGATGGTTATTTGTACCCTTGGAAGGCGACGAGGTCAATACGGCTGAAAGGAAAATTCTGTGGCTGTCACGGGTCTGTGGAGCTTTGGAAACGACGCTATAATTTGGTGGGTACTCGTCTTCTCTGCCGAAGGCGGGCTTGCATTTGTCGCGGGCGTTGTTACCATGCGCGGCCATTATGTCAACAGGACCGCAACAAGGCCGTTTTGTGGCTGACCATGTGCGCGATATTCCGCGCTCTGGCATCCGTGATTTTTTTGACATTGTCCAGTCCATGGACAATGTCGTTTCGCTCGGCATTGGCGAACCGGGATTTGTTACTCCGTGGCACATTCGGGAGGCCGCCATTTTTGCGCTGGAACGGGGGCGCACCAGTTATACCTCCAACTACGGTCATCTGAAGCTGCGTCGGGCCATCAGCCGTTATGTTGCCGCGAACTATCAGGTTGAGTACAATCCTGAGACGGAAATCCTCGTCACCATTGGGGTCAGCGAAGCCATGGACATTGCGCTGCGTTCCATCATCAATCCTGGCGACGAGATTCTTTATCATGAGCCGTGTTACGTTTCCTATCATCCCAGTGTCGTTCTCTGCCACGGTGTTCCCAAGGCTGTTTCGACAAGGCCGGAAAACCAGTTTGCGTTGACCGCGGCGGATGTGGCGGCGGCCATTACCAACAAGACCAAGGCGCTGATTCTGAGTTTTCCGACCAATCCGACGGGTGCCGTTCTACATGGTGAGGAGTTGGACAAGATTGCGGCGCTCTGCGTCCAACATGATCTTCTTGTGATCACCGACGAGATTTACAGCGAGTTGACTTACAGCGGACGGCATCGCAGCATTGCCTCGCTGCCAGGGATGAAGGAACGTACCATTTTTCTGCACGGATTTTCCAAGGCGTTTGCCATGACCGGGTTTCGTATTGGGTATGCCTGCGCACCGTCCGAGCTACTGGAGGGAATGCTCAAAATCCATCAGTATGCCATGATGTGCGCGCCGATTCTCAGTCAGGATGCCGCCGTGGAAGCGCTGGAACACGGCGCGGAGGACGTTGTTTCGATGCGTGAACAATATCGTCTCCGCCGCAATTTCATCGTCAAGTCGTTCAACGAGATGGGGCTGGCCTGTCACATGCCGCAGGGGGCTTTTTACGCTTTTCCCTGCATTCGAGACACGGGACTCACCTCCAAGGAATTCGCCGTCAAATTACTGGAGCAACAGAGGGTGGCCATGGTGCCCGGCAACGCGTTTGGCCCCGGTGGGGAAGGTTATTGTCGAGCCAGTTATTGCGGCGACATGTCTCAACTGGAAACCGCTGTCGAGCGCATTGCCCGGTTTGTGCGGAGCCTGTAAGGGGCACCACTTCTGTCGGCGGCGTTATTTGCCTTCTGCCACCTGCAAGACGAGGAAGTTGGGTAGTCCCATCTGTTGGATCTGGTCGAGTTGAGCTTCGAGCAGGTCAATGTGGGCTTCCTCGTCTTTGAGGATGGCGTCGAGCAGTTCACCGGTACCCTTGTCGCCCAACCGTGCGGCTTCTGCGATGGCGTCATTGTATTCTTTGATGGCCATCTGTTCCGCCTCGCAGTCGTTTTTGAGTTGCGACGGCACATCGGAGCCGATGACGATTTTGTTCAGCTTGCTGACGGTGGGTATGCCTTCCAGGAAAAGGATGCGTCCGATGAGTTTTTCGGCGTGTTTCATTTCGTCAATGGCGCGTTTTTCGATGAGCTTGTGCAGGCGCTCGTAGCCCCAGTTGTCGCACATTTCCGAGTGGACCATGTACTGGTTGATGGCGGTGAGTTCCTCGGCAAGCAAGGCGTTGAGGGTGGCGATGACCTTTGGGTTACCTTTCATGGGGTTTCTCCTTCCTGTCGTTTTTTTTGCAGTCCGTTTTTACCGCACTGTGACACGCAAGGGCGAGCGCAATCGCATCGCAAACGCCCTGAGATAAGCTTCCCAGTCGGCGCTATTGGCGAAGCCGCTTTTGGACCAGCCGGCACCGATGTAGTAGTCAAGCGGTTCACCGCTACGGATCGAGGTTAACAACAATGCGCTTTCGTGGGCTTCCTTGAACTCGACTTTCGTCGTGGGCGGGAAGACGATGCCGGTGGCGTTCATCCCGTTGTTTTTGCCGTCGGCGATGTCCCAGACGCCGATCCATCCGTCTTGTGGGGAGGCGAGCAGTTTGAATCCTTTGTGTTCGGACAGGCCGACAGCCACCGTGGCGCTGTCAGCGCCCTGAATGGTAAATGTGCTGCGGACATGGTTGAAATGCGTTCCGGTGTCGAGGCTGATGCGTTTGACCTCGCTGACCTTTATGCCAGCAGCGTCCCACGGCTCAAACGTCAGCTCAAACGTGAATCGGATCGGGCCGTTGTCCAGCACCTTCCATTGGCGATAGTTTTTGGATACATGCAACGCGCCGTCTTTCCAGATGCCAGTGCCGCCGCAACCGCGGCCTTTGCCGACCTTGTAGCAGTCGCAGCCTTCGCCCTGGTCGGTGTGGTAGTGACCACTTTTGTACCATTGGTTGATGATGAGACGGTCGGTCCGTTTGCACCAGACATCCACGCCGCTGCTGACCAACAATTCTTTCGGGTCGGTCTCCAACGCCGGACCGTACACGCGAAAGGCGATTTTGTCGTTCTCCCACGCGAAATCGTCATCCCGTTCCGACACGAACCGCCCAAACACCTTCGGTTCCGCCGTGGCCGGTTTGCCCGGTGTGACGGTAAACTTTCGGGTTTCTTTCGGGGCAAAGCTGGCTTGAAAGATAACCGTGTCATCGCCGATCATTTGAGAAACGACTTCGTTGCCGTTGGCGTCGCGCACGATAAATGGTCCGTGGCCGCCCGGTTTCAACTCAATGGTTTCGTTCGGACGCGCGATATCGAGGTCGTTGACAACCTCAATTTGAGCGGCCTGCGCGAGGGTCGCGGTCAGCGTCAACAGCACCAGGAGAAAGGTTTTCATGGTGTCTCACTTTCCGGGTTGGACGAGTTTGAGGATTTCCGAGCCGGCCAGCAGGAAGGCACCGACGCCGTACACATCGCTGTGGTTCGGATCAAACTTCTTTGGATCGGCGCCGATGGGCTGAACATGGGTGAGTTTGCCATCGGGCGCAACACAGGCGGTCAGCGCCGCCCATGCCTTACGAACGGACGGCTCGAATCGGGCACGGTCGAGCAGACCGTTGTTGATTCCCCAGGTCAGCGCGTAACAGTAGAAGCCGGAACCGCTTGTTTCCTTTAGGGGATAGCTTTCGGGGTCCAGGAGACTGGCGCGCCAGAGTCCATCGGCCTGTTGGCACTTCAAAACCGCGTCGGACATCTCACGGAACTGAGTTTCAAAAAAGGCACGATCAGGATGATCGTTTGGCAGGAACGGCAGGACGCGGGCAAGACCGCCCATAACCCAGCCGTTGCCGCGCGACCAGAAGATTTTTTTGCCGTTGGCCTCACGTTTTTGGAAGTAACTGTTGTCACGGAAATAAAGGTGTTCCTCTTTGTCGTAAAGGTAATCGGAGGTCGCCTTCCATTCTTGCACAGCGAAATCGAGGTATTTCTTCTCGCCCGTGGCCGCGGAGAGACGGACCCAGGCGGGCGGCCCCATGAACAACGCGTCGCACCACCAGTATCGCATCGGTTCGGCCTTGTTTTTGCGGGCGTGGATGGCGCCGCCGATGGGACGTGTGTCGGGATGTGCAAGAATCTGATCGAAGACCTCTTTCATCGGAGCGATCATCTTCGGGTCTTTGCGGAGCAGGAACAGTTCGCAATACATCTGCCCGACCGCATGATCGTCGGCGTGATACATTCGCGGACCGAGTTTCCACTCGTTTTTCTCGCCGATTTTGATCATCTCATCGAGGTAGCGGGCATCGAGCCTTCCCAACGCCATCATTCCGGCGTAGAGAGCGCCCTGTGTCCAGTCGGTTGTCAGATGTTTTCCGGGATGGGCCAGTTGCCAGTCGGCAACCTTTTTCATGGTGGAGAGCACCTCATTGGGTTGAATGTCCTGGGCGAACATCGGAACAGCAATCAACAGGGACAGAAGGCCGAGGCGTTTCATGCGTTTGTTTCCTTTCTTCGTGCAAAGTAACGGGTCATTTATTAGCCGTTTGTCGCGTCACTTCCAAGACAATCTTGCAGAACTTCGACCACGAACAGCAGGATAAATCTTCAGAAACGGGAGCCACGCCATCTGGCACTGACACAACGTCAACCTCCCCCACCCCTCTTGTCTGCTGTCACTCGCAACGCCACAACGCTTGCGTTGCAGCAACCGTGTCGTATTGGCAAGGATCGTTTCCACGCTTTGATTACTTCACCTCATGCTCTCCCGCCGATGTCGGCACAACAGAAGCAGGGCGAGCAGTCCCATGCCAACCAACGCGCCAGCGCCGGGCTCGGGCACCACGGTGAGTTTTACATCGGCGTTGACGTTGTCCAGCCAGAGATAACCGGAAAGCCCGCTGCCGGCCACGTTGTCAAAGACAGTGTCGAAGCCAAGCGTTGAGCCGCCAAGGGAACCCGCGTCGAACAACGTGTACGTCCCCATACCGAATCCGGCGGCCTGACTCAAAACGAACCAGTTGGTGTCCATGCCGCTGAAGCTCAGCAGATTTGTCACAACCACCAGATCGCTGCTGGCGCCGAGTTCAAAGGCGAGTTTAACGCCGTTGGTTAGCGTGAGATTGCCGACGGTAAGGGTGCCGACACTCGCACCGGGGCTAAGGGTGGCGCCGCTGCTGATGGTAACAGGACCGGTGATGAACCCGTTGCCGCCGAGGGTGCCGGCGCTGACGGTGGTGGCGCCGGTGTAGGAGTTGGTGCCGTGGATGAGAAGCGAGCCAGAGCCGGTCTTTGTCAGCGTCGCTCCAGCAGCGGATTCGATGAGGTTGGCATAAACGACACCGGTGCGACCACTTTCGATATTGAAGATGTGCGCCCCAACGGGGTCCAAAGTGAGCGTCAGGTTGGTGATGAGCAGGTCGGTGCTGGCGTTGTAATTTTGAATGGTGCCGCCGCGCCAGTTGAATGCGCGGGTCACGGAGGAGACGGCGGAACCGGGTTGGATGGTTTGGGCGCGGACGGTGCCGCTGTTGAGGTCGAACTGGCTGGTAATCGCGCCCGTGCCGGCGGGACGGTCGCCCATCGTCAAGACTTGCACGGTAAGGGTGCCGCCGTTCAACGAGAACCGTCCTGTCACCGGACCGCTGCTGGCAAGGGTCTGGCCGATGATGTTGGTCAACACATCGAGCGTGCCGCCGCCCATGATGAAGGTGCCGCTGGCGGATTGGCTGTTGTTCACCTGGCCAAGAATCATCGTGGTCACTTGCGCATCGAGAAGGCTGACACTGGTGACGTTGTTGGTCAGGTCCACAAGTCCGATGGTATTCGCCGCCGAGGAGTTGCCGAAACCAAGAACAAACGTGGTGACACGGCTACTGCCGTCGGTGCCGCGTAGGGTGAGCGCGGGATTGGCGGAAAGACCGTTTTGGAATGCGAGTACGCCGGTGGTTTTGGTGACGCCAGCGGTGATGATGCTGGCATTGATGGTGTTGACGTAGCCGAGCGAAAGTGTGCCGTTGTTGCGGGTGCCAGTGCTGTTCGGGTAACCGCCGAGGGTGAGGGTGGCGGCGGTGATGGTGTTGGTTTGGGCCAAAATCAGTTGACCGTCGGACGTGCCGGCGCCGTTGAGTTGGCCGCCGACGCGAACAAGCTGTGTCGGATTGGTGTAAACAAACGCGGAGAGTCCCGACAGGTCCAGGAGGGCCGTGGTGCTCGCGGCCGCGCCGCCGATGAGCAGGTCGCGTCCACCGTTGATCAGCAATGTGCTGCCGACGCCGGTAACGGTGCCGGTGACGTTGTTGGCGACGGTGAGGTTGGAGATGGTTTGGCTGTTGCCGCCGAGCGCCAGTGTGGCGTTGCCGTTGAAGTTGACGGTGGTGGTGATGGGCAGGCGGTTGTTGCCGTTGCTCAACAGCAGGGTGCCGGTGTTGAGGGTGGTGGCGCCGGTGTAGGTGTTGCTGGCGGTGAGAACAACGGTGCCCGAAGAGCCGCCCACGAAGAGGTTGGTGGCGCCGCCAATGAGGGGCGTGAAAATGAATGTGCTGTTGGTGGCCGCGCCGAGCCGGTAGGTGTTGGTAAACGGCGTGTGTGTGCCGGTGTAAAGCACCACCCCTACTCCGCCGAAATAGGCGTTGGAGAGGCTGGCGGTGGCGAAGTTGACGTTTTCGCCGGCGGAGTCGGTCGTCACGGCGATCAACCCGGCAGAGGTCGTGTTGACGCGCGCCAACTGGGTTTGTATCCCCGCAAACCCAAACGCGGCGGCCGCGCCGCTGTTGACCAGCACCAGGCCGGTGGCAGGCACGGCATTGCTCCGGGCAAACTGAAGGGCACCGGCGTTGACGGTGGTGCCGCCACTGTAAGTGTTGGTGCCGTCAAGGATCATTGTGCCGAGGCCGTTTTTGATCAGTGCGCCGCCTGCCCCGGCGTCGGCGAGGTTGCCGCTGTAGAGTGTGTTGCTGTGGTTGCCGCCCAAGGTAAGGGCGACGCCGAGGCCGGCGGCGTTGGTGAGCATGATGTCACCGTTACCGGCCAGGGAACCGAGGACGTAGGCGTTGGTGCCGTCGCCGAAAACGAGGCCGTTGGCCACGAGGTTGCTGATGGCGCTGTTTTGGGCGTCGGTGCGGGTTGATAGCAGGAGTCGGCCACCGGTGATGACGGTGGGGGCGGCGAAGTTGGATGTGTTGGTCAGGACGAGGAGGCCGTTTTGAATGATGACACCCGCGAGGCCGCCGTTGCCGATGTTGGAGCCGAGGAGGGTTTGGGTGCCGGGGCCGGTTTTGACGAGCGTGAGGGTGTTGCTGGCGCCGGCGCCGCTGGCGTGATAGTTGCGCAGGTAGCCGGCAAAGACGTAGTTGCTGCCGGAGCCGACATTGAGTGTGAGGATGGATGGACCGGCGTTGGTGAGCGCGGGGAAGTTGTCGTTGTTTTCGACGACGCCGTGAGCGTTGGGGTCGGAGAGGCCGCCGATGGTTTCGTTGAAGCCGAGCAGGGTGAAACGTCCGTAGTTGTTGGTGGTGTTGAAGCTGATGATGGCGGTGTCGGCGATCTGATCGTTGGTCGCCAGCATCAGGTAGATGTTTTGGCCGGCGCCGGTGCCGAGTTGGATGTCGCCCGCCACGGCGTTGCCGGTGGTGTTGCTGAGGATGAGGGTGTTGCCGTTGATGTTGTTGTCAATGAGGATCAGGCCGGTGCTACTGTTGGGGCCGGCGAGGACGAGGGTGCCGGCGCCGGTCTTGGTAAAGGTGGCGGTGGAACCGGTGTTGGTGATGGGGCCGGTAAGGGTGGCCACGGCGGCGTTGACGGTGATGGTGAGGTTGCTGCCGTTGAGGTTGAGGCCGTTTTGGAAGACGAGGTTGGTATTGGCGGCGGTGTCGTTGAGTAGAAGCGCCGAGGGGCTGAAGCCGGGGGTGGCCCAGACGAGAGTGGTGCCATTGCCGTAGAGGTTGACGGTGAGAGGTGTGTTGTAGGCGGAGAATCCGCCCACGCTGCCGGCAATGAGATTGATCTGGCCGGCGCCGGCGCCGAGGGAGTTAGTGATGACGGAACCAAGAGTGGCCCAGGTGCCGCCGTTGAGGGTGATGACGCTGCCGTTGGGGATTCCCACACCATAGTCGGCCTGGAGAATGCCGCCGAGGATGGTGGTGGGGCCGTTGTAGGCGTTGGCGCCGACAAAGGTCTGGACGCCAGCGCCGGTTTTGGTGAGCGAGGAGCCGCCGCGGAGGACACCGGTGTAACGTCCGCTGGCGTTGTTGCCGCCAACGGTGAGGGCGATGGCGGCGCCGCTGGTGTTGGTGAGCGTGATGTCGCCGGCGCCGGCGAGGGCGCCGACGGTGAATTCGTTGGTGGCGCTGAAGACGACGGCATTTGGCAAGAGGTTGCTGATGACGGCGCGTTGGGCGGCATTGGCGGACTGCAACAGCAGTGTGCCACCGTTAACGGTGGTGAGGCCGATGAAGTTCGGGGTGTTGGTCAGGGCCAGGGTGCCGCCGAGGATGGTGGTACCGCCGCTGATGCCGCCGTTGCCGATGTTGGAGCCGATGAGGGTCAGTGTGCCGGTGCCGGTCTTGATGATGGCGAGGATGTTGCTGGGGCCGGCGGCGCTGCCGCGGTCGCGGATGTAGCCGTTGAAGCTGTAGTTGGCGGTGTTGCTGATGATCAGGAGGGCGGGACCGGCGTTGGTGTCAATGGAGGCGGCGTTGTCGGTGTTTTCGATGATGGCGCGTCCGCTGGTGTCGCTGACGCCGACGATGGCCTGGGTGGTGCCGAGCAGCAACCAGCGCCCGTATCCGCTGGAGCCGAGGCTGTAGGTGACGAGGGTGTTGGAGCCAAACTGGGAGCTGGCACCCATTCGGAGCCAGGAATCGCTGCCGCCACCGATGCCGATTTGGAGGTCGCCGGGGATGGTGGCGCCGCCGGTGGTGTTGGAGGCGACGAGGGTGGTGCCGCTGCCGATGAGGGTTGGGCCGGTGAAGGTGTTGTTGGCGGTGAGGGTGATGGTGCCGCCGCCGCGAACGGTGAGGGAGCCGGTGCCGGTGATGGGGTTGTTGAAGAAGCCGGTGACGGTTTGTTGGAAGACGAGGGCAGCGTTGTTGGTGACGGGGCCGGTGCCGAGGCCAGTGGTGGTTGTTTGCAAGGTGCCGCCGCCGATGAAGGTGCCGCCGATGTAGGTGTTGGTGGCGGAAAGGATGAGAGTACCGGCGGCGCCGTTGCCAAAGGCCACCAATCGGCTTGAACCGGTCAGCATGTTGTTGGAGGCAATGGTGAGGGTGCCGCCGCCGCCGCCGAGTCGGTAGATGGCGTTGGGAAAAAGAAGGTTGGTGCCGGTGTAGGTGACAGTGCCGATGGCGCCGAGGGCGAGGTTGCTGTAGCTGTTGGCGGCGAGGGTGAAGTTGAGGTCGTCGGCGGTGTCGTAGGTGAGGGCGATGATGCCGGTGCTGTTGGTGGTGAGGCGTCCGCTGGTGAGGGCGGCGGTGACGGATGGGAAGGGTGTTTCGGGTGTGTTGGTGATGACGAGGGCACCGGTGGGGTTGAGGAGGATGAGACTGGTGGCAGGGATGGCGTTGGAGTGGACAACAAGGAGGGCACCGTTGTTGATGAGGGTGTTGCCGGTGTAGGTGTTGGTGCCGGCAAGGGCGAGGATGCCACTGCCGGATTGGACGAGGACACCGGTGCCGGTGAGGGTGTTGGTGACGGTGTAGGTGTCGGATCGGTTGAAGGCGAGGATGGCGTTGTTGGTGACATCCCCCACTCCGAGGGTGCCGGTGGTGGTGCCGGAGCCGATTTCGAGGGTGCCGCTTTGGATGATGATCGGGCCGGTGAAGTTGTTGTTGCCGCCAAGGGTCTGGGTGGCGGCACCTTGTTTGATGAGGGTGATGTTGCCGCTGATGAGGCCGTTGTAGGCGGCTGCGGTGGCGTTGCTGAGGGTGAGGATGGAGAGCAGGGAGTTGGAGCTGTTGGTCACAATCATGGGCATGGTGGTGCCGAGGTGGATGAGGCCGGTGATTTGTTGGTTGTGGCCGTTCATGTCAAAGGTGGCCATGCCGAGATTGGCGCTGTTGCCGATTTGCAGGTTGGAGGTGAGCGGGAGGGTGTTGTCGGCACCCAGTTGAAGCGTTCCGAGAACGACGGCGGTGTTGCCTTTGTAGGTGTTGTTGGTGGAGGAGAGGATGACGGTGTCGGTGTTGTTTATGGCGCGGATATTTAGGTCGAAAATGTTGGTGCCCGAATCAATGGGGCCGCTGACGGTGAGGGTGCCGTTTTGGGCGCCGATGCGGGCGCCATTGGTGCCGAGTGTCACCGTGCCGCTCCAAGTGGCGCTGCCGTTGGTGACCTGGAGGGAGCCGCAGTAGTTGCCAACAGCGGGGTTGGCGTTGAGAATGGTGATGGCGGCATTGCTGACCGTGATGCCGTTGGCCAGTTGAACCACGCCGCCGTTGGCGGTGATGCCGGAGGTGGCGCTAAGGGCGTTGTTGTTTTGGACAAGGAGAATGCCGTTGTTGAGGGTGGTGGCGCCGCTGTAGGTATTGGAGCCGCCGAGGGCGAGGATGTAGTTACCGCTGTGGGTGAGGCCGCCGGGACCGGTGATGTTGCCGAGGAGAGTGAGACTGCCGGTGGCCGTGCCGGTGAAGGTGGTGGTGTTGGAGAAGATGATGGAGTTTTGGATGACGACGTTGGAGGAGCCGCTGAGTTGGACTTGTGGGAAGTTGGTGCCGTTACTGGCGAGTCGAAAGACCAGGTCGTCGCCCCAGAGGGTTGCGGCGACGTTTTGGAAGACGAGGCGATTGAGGGTGAAACTGCCGAGGTCGTTGGTGCTGTTGTAGGTGTTGCCCGCGTTGACGAAGGAGACAGTGTAATCATTGGAGCCGCCCGCGGCGGGGCCGCCACTGAGAGCGGTTTCGTTGGTCCAGTTGGCGCCACTGCTCCAGACATCGTCCAGTGCGTTGGTCCACCAAAAGTTGGTTTGCGACCGGGCGATTGTGCCCGACCCGGCAATCGCCAGCAGAACCGCCGCCAGAACACGCCGTTTCATTCTGGCGGGGAGTTTACTCTTTTCATGCGAGAGAGGTCAAGGCGATGAGGAGAGTTTTCGGATCCAGATGTTGCGGTAGCGGACGGGGTTATTGTGGTCCTGGAGCATGAGGACGCCATCGGTGGCGTCGCCTTTCAACTCGACGTGGTCCTGGATGAGGATACCGTTGTGGATGACGGTGACGCGGGCGGGTTTGATCATTTTGTGTTGGGCGTCGAAGCGCGGTTGTTCGAGTGTGATGTGGTAGCTTTGCCATTCGCCGGGTTTGCGGCAGGCGTTGACGAGGGGGATGTGCATTTTGTAGATGGCACCGGCCTGGCCATCGGGATAGGTGTCGTTGTTGTAGGAATCGAGGACCTGGAGTTCCTGGTGGCCGGGGAGGAAAACGCCGCTGTTGCCGCGTCCCTGTCCGCTGCCTTTGACCTCGGCGGGAGTGGCCCATTCGATGTGGATTTCGCAATCGCCGAATTTTTCTTTGGTGCGGATGTTGCCGCTTTTGGGGACAACTTCCATGTAGCCGTTTTCGATTTTCCATTTCGGCGTGGTGGATTTGTCGGTGTCTTTTGCGCCAGGTATGCGTTCCCATTTCGAGAGGTCCTTGCCGTCGAACAGGACGATGGCGTCGGCGGGTGGCGGCGCCATTTCACCGGGCTTGGGAGGGCCGGGATCAACGACCTTTGGGCGGGGACGATTGTCAGGCACAGCGGCAAGCGTCAGGCTTGCCACCGCGAGCAAAAGGATGGTGGGTTTCATGGAGTTCTTCCTTTCATGGTTTGTTTGGCGATTTGTTGGAGACGTTGCGCTTCGGCAACGGAAAGAGGGCCGTGCCACAGGATATTGAGTTGGGTCGGTTGGTAGATGGTGGCATACAGGACGAGGGCAGCGAGGTACGAACCGTTGTAGTTCGGATGTGAATGGTCGGCGATGTGAAGCGCGTTGGCTTTCGGGTTTTTGTAGTTCAACTCCCAGGCATCGCCGATGGGCGCAACGATGACGTTGGGGTGTCCTTCGGCGATTTTGGCGTACCATTTTCGGATGCGTGCCTGCATCTCGGTGGCATCGCGCCCCACGTGCAGGTCGGCCTTCGGGTTTTTCCAGTAATCGGGGTGGCGCGCCCAGGTCTCAAAAAGGACAATTCTGGCGTTGGGGCTTTTGGCTTTGATACGGGCAAAAAGGCGTTCTGCGCCCTGGGTGAAGCTGGTGCGGATATTGAGAGCGACCTCTGCCATGGCCGATTCCTGGCTCTGGCCTTGTACGATGACGACATCCCAGTTGCCCTGGTCAATCTTTGCCAGTGTTTCCGGCAGGGTGGAATGTTGTTCCAACGTTTTGCCGCCGGGGGCAACCGCCTCGATGGTTGGGATCGGTTGGCCGTCGCTTTTCACGATCTCACGGAAAATCGCCGGCAGATTGTTCCGACTGGTGTAACTGTTGCCGATGAACAAAATCCGTGACGGGACCACCAGGGCCAGCATCAATAAAATTGCGTTCATCTCATCGTCCTTTGATCTCGATTACCCCAACCGATTCCGGTTTCAACGTCAGGGTCACACCGTCGTCGGTCCATTTGACGGCCATATTGGAAAGTAATTCACGACTCGCTCCCGGCGTGCCACCCTCCCAGGTAATGGTGGCAACGCGCTCATCAGGGCTGTCGTTGAACACCGTCAACAGAGTGGCGCCAAAGCGCTCGACCTGAACGCGCGGGTCGCTCGAACGCGCCAACGTGACCGGTTGCCAACCCGCTTCGGCAAGGCGTTTGATCAGCGGGATGTACTTCTGGAAAAGCGGGCGGTCGCGCTCGTAGAGGTCGCGGCGGCTGAAGTAGTGGCCGGTCGAGGCGTTGGCACTAAAGAAACCGGGAAACATCCCGTAGGCGAGCGCGCGTTGCATGTATTTGTCCACCCGCTCGGGCGGGAACTGGTCGAAATCGGTATTCATCAGAAAACAGTACGGCTTGGGGCCGCAGAGGGCGCGGCGATAAAAGAGTTCCTCTTTGGACATGGGTTGCCATTTGCCGCCACGGTTCCAATCGGTCTCGGTGCCAAGCACATCGAGCCAGGGTACCAGCCAGCAGAGAGAGTGCGGCGTGCCATTGGCCATCATCAGTTTGCCGCGGGCGCGCATCTCCTTCGCAAACGCCCGCACGTACTCGAACGCGATCAGCCCGCGAAAAATTGCCGGACGACGCGACCCGCTCGCGAAGGTCAACGGTGTTTCCGCCGCAGCGAAATGGTCGCGACGAAAATCGAGCGCCGCCGTAACGTAGCCTTCGCTGGAATCAATGTATTCGCCACTGACTCGACCAATGCCGGCAAACTTGTTTTTGAAATCGGTCACCTCACCCCGAATACCAGGCATCGAATTGAGACTCCAAACCGCGCCGTCGCACCACGGCGTGTCCCGCAACTGCGCGACAAACCGTCCCTGCTCGTCATAATGCCCGCTCGTGAAAAGCGCGGCGGCCTGTTTGTTTGTCAGCGAACGGGCATGAGCAAGCGCCGCCTCCAGCGTGCGCGGCATCCCCTTCGGCATCGGCATCCACCAGGTCATCGGTTCGGTATAGCGAAACGTCAGGATTCCGTGCGCGGCATCCCAGGACGGTTCGTTGTCACCTTCCTTGAACTTGAACCCGAAATCCTGCCAGCCCTCAACCTTGCTGATCGCATAAAACGGCATCCACAATCCCTGTTCGGGCGTCCGACAACGAAAATAGTCCGGAAACAGCTCGTAATAGCGTGCCAACGCGGCGCGAAAACCCCACTTCGGATCAAATTGAAATTGGCAAAGACGTACTTGGGCAGACGGTTTCTCCGGCGTCAGCGCAATATCAAACGCCGCATACAGTTCGCCGCCCGCATGACCGACCCGGAAAAAGGCGGGCTTGGCCATGTCAATGCCGAGCGCCTGCCCGCCGACCGCCGCAAATGGATAACGCGACAGCCGACCGTTCCCGACTCCCTGGTAGGTCGCCACCAGCGCGGTTTCCCGATACGGTTCGCCCGCGGCCGGCAACGTGTACACCAATGTAAACGCACGGTCCCGACCGGTCGTGTCGGTGATGGTCGCCTCCACAAACGCCCCTCGACGACTTGTTTCGAGGCGCAACCCAATGGAGTCGCACGTTACAAAATCGTTGGTTTCACGAACACAAAATCCCTCGCGCGGCGGCACCGGCGCCACGGGAACACCGTCAAACAGGTAGGCGCCCGGTGGCATTTCGACCTGATACAACGCGGCGTCACGGAACTGCGCCACGCCGGTTTTGTTTCGGTGAAGCAGATAAAACGAAACCGATTTGACAGGTTTGGCGGGCAACACAACGACCTCCTGCCGTTCCCAGTCGTGGGTGCCGACATTGAATGGGGCATGTTGCCCCCACAACGGCGTGCCATCGGCATAAACCAGGTCGAGATAAAGCGAGTAATCACTGTCGCGCGAACCGCCGATGTTCTCCGCCCGACTCCATGCCACGGCCACGAGCGGTTGCGGTGTCGCCTGATTCAACACTATCGTCTGTACCAAGCCGCGTTGGTACGGACGCCAGGCATCGCTCGCCAAAAGGTTTTGGCCGGTCTGCCGGGCATCAAGCACGTGTTTGACCACCGCGCCACGCGCCGCGGCGGCCAGCAGCAATGCCAATACCAGTTGATTATTCAGCCAACGCATCTAGCGTGATCGGAACACCGTTTGGCAACGCCGGAAACCGCGCAAGGCCGTCGGCGACAGCCACGGTCGCGCGAGCGGCACCCTGGGTGACCCGACACTGTTTCCACGGGACCGACACAACCAGCGTCAACGGCAAATCGTACAGTTTCGGGTCGGCCCGGCAGGTGAGCACAAGACGAATCTGCCGATCGGCAACGGCCAGCGTCTTCACCTCGGCGCTGTCGCGCTCGGTCTGGTATTTGTGCGCCGAGATGTGATCGGTGATCCAAATCCTGTCGCGATGCGCCTCCAGCGCGTCGAGCAACGCATGAAACACATCCAACGGCGCACTGATCCATTCGCCGCCGACGCCGTGAAAGACCACATACTCCAGCCCCCCGCTGGCCAGCGCCTTGTCCACAACGCGGCGCATATCCTCGGCAGTCTTGTAGTGGATGACGGCCCCTTTGAACGGTGGCCGTTCAATGAGGTGATATTTCTGCAACAGTTCGGCCAGTTGATCTTTGGAGATTGTCCAATCCTCTTTTTTCACGCCGGGCTGGCCGTAAGAAATCAGGCGCGGCTGCGGTCCGGGAAACAACCGCAAAATCATCTCGTTGCACTGGCGAATTTCCTCATCGGCTTGCTCAATGCTGCGGGCGCCCTTGTGGGTCCAGGTGTGATTGCCGTACACAATGCCAGCGGTGACAGGAAATTCCTTTTCCCACTTTTCGCGAAACACCCCCCACTCTCCCTTGCCCGGATTGACGTAAAAGGTGCCAACAAAACCGCGTTTCTTGAGTTCGGGAACGACATTTCGGACGTGGCTGGGCATACTGTCGTCGAACATCAAAAGAAACGCAGCCTGTTTGTCGTCCGACCAGCGCGCAATCCGTGTTTGGACGGAAGGGGTTGCGGTCGCTCCCGTAGCAGCGAGCGACAACAAGAACAGGGCAACTGTGATGCTCATACGATCTACAAACTGCCGCGTCCGACGCTCAGGGTCAATGCTAATCAACGCGCCTCCCCCGCGTTCCCTCTCGAAACACCTCGGATCATCTCGAATCATTGCGCCTGCTCCCTTCTCCGCCCTTTCCCCCTCCCCACAAAAAATGTGGCTAAACTTTGGAACGATCGTTCCTCTGTTTAGCCACATTTTGAGGCTGCATTTTATAACGATAGTAGAAGAAGGAATGAATTGGAGAATCTTCCGTCGCCTTTTGTTTTTTAGCGGATAGAGGGAGCGGGAAGTTCCTGTTTGACACCTTCGTCCAGCGGCATCTGATCGCGAACGAGGCCGGTCCGTTCCATTTGGCGGGCCAGTTCGGCTTTGAGTTCTGCCAGGATGGCAGCGCAAGCGGGGTCTCGGATGAGGTTGCGGCGTTCATCGGGATCGGTCTTCAGGTGGTAAAGCTCAGCCAGATGACGGTCAGGGGTGCCGTCGCCATGCGGGTAGTGAATGTATTTCCAGTTGGCAGTGCGAACGCCGCGGACGTTGGGCGTGTATGGGAATTGTTTTTCGTAGTTGTATTCGTAGAGGAAAGCCGTGCGCCAGGTCGGGTCATGGCCGCGTTGGACGAGGCGTTTCCAGGATTGGCCGTGGATGTTCGGCAACGGTCGGGCGCCGCAAAGGTCCAGGAGACTGGGAGCGATGTCCACGGTGAGGACCATTTGTTCGACGACGCCTTTGCCGAGACGCGGATACCGGACCAGCAGTGGGATGCGGATGCTCGGCTCGTGCATGGCGCGTTTGTCCACCATGCCGTGTTCGCCGTTGAGCAGGCCATTGTCACCCATAAAGACAATGATGGTGCGGTCGAGTTGTTGGGTTTCCTCCAGATACTTCAACAGACGCCCCACGCTGTCGTCCACCGAGAGGATGGTGCCCCAATAGGCGTGCGTCATGTTCTCGAAGTCCTTGACGGCTTCGGGGTGATCGTCGGGGAACTTCTTGCGCCATTCAAAAAGCGGCCCGTAGATGCCGTGCCAGGTATAGAGGCGTTGTTTGATCCAGTCGGGTTTGTCGTCGAGATGAAACGCCGAGTCGGGGTACGGCACGCGGACACGATCAAAGACGTGCGTGTATTTTTCTTCGGGAACATAGAACGAGTGCGGCGCCTTGTGGCCGACGCACAATGCCCACGGTTGACGATCGCGTCCGGGTTGTCGGAGCCAGTCCAGCGCAAAGTCGGTTACAATGGTCGTGTAATAACCAGGTACGGTTTCGCGCCGAGTTCCGTTGATGCACCATTCGGTGCCGAAATACTTCCCCTGCCCTTTGTGGGAGACAAACCAGTCAAAACCGGATCGTGGCGCATCGTTGTCCTCGCCCATGTGCCACTTGCCGATGTAGGCCGTGGCGTAACCGGTCTCGCGCAGCCGCATGGGCCAGGAGACCAGGTTTGTGGGGTATTCCGTGAAATTGTTGATCACGCCGTGGGTGTGCGCGTAAAGGCCGCTCAGGATCGAGGCGCGGCTTGGCGAACAGAGCGACGTGGTGCAGAAGGCATTTTGGAAACGTACTCCCTCGGTGGCGAGGCGATCAATATTCGGCGTCCGCAAGTGCGGATGTCCAGCGGCGCCGAAACAATCCCAGCGCAAATCATCGCACAAAATAAAAAGAACATTTGGACGTTCCGCGCCCAACACAGCGGATGCCATGAGAAAAGCGCCCAGAACAATTTCTTTTTTCATCGGTACTCCTCCGGGGTTGTGCACACGGTCAGCAAATTCGGCCTCGTCATTTTGGCGCGACAACGTGTTGAATAACAGCAGCCTGCTTCCCATGTCCGCTGACGGCGGGACCGTGTTCACGTGAAGTTATGTTCACAGCGCTTTTTATAACGGAAACATGGCGAAGAAACAAAGCATCTTCTTCTGCATGAGAAGGCAAATCTCCCGCCGTGCGCAGGAACCACCAAAAATAATCGCCCTGCGCTTCAGGGTTTTTGCACTTCGAGGCGATAGAATCGCTGGAGCGCATCTCCCACGGTATTGGTGAAACTGCGAACCGTATCGGGCAGGTTGATCGCGTCGGGCAAGGGAGAAAAACCGTGGAGCAGATTGGTGCTGACGTGGATTGTGTAAACCCGCCCTGTCACAGGAGTCCACTGGAGCACAAACCCGCCGGCGGATGGCTCAAACTGGCCGTCGAGCCGGAGTTGGCTGTTGGGATCGTTGGGGTTCAGCCCCGCAATGTATGATTGCCAAAACGCCCGTCCATTGGCGCCGAGGTTGGTGACGGCGGACTCAAAATCGTTCGTGATCCCGTTTTCTGCCAGCCACCAGTAGGGGGTCGGGTAATTGGTAGTCATGACTTCGGCAAACAGGGCGGTCACGGTCACGTTGGTGGTCATGACAATCGTGAGCGGGTTGTTGGTGCTGATGAGGTCGCCGCTCCATTGTTGGAAACGAAAATAGGTGGCCGGGGTGGCGACCACCGTGGTGGTGGTGCCGACCGTGTAAGTCCCGCCGGTCGGTGAGACGCTGCCCCAGAGCGGATTGTTGGCGCGGGCGACGAGGCTGACGCTGGGCGGCGGGATGGCGACCGTGAATGTTCCGAGAACCGTTTGTGGGATGGCATTGTTCAGGGTGTCTTCGACGGCTCCTTCCAACAGAGTGACGGTGTAGGTGCCGTTGTCGGCGCTGTCCCAGGAGCCGCCGGGGGCGGGAATGGAATAAGTGGCCGTGATCGGCGATCCGTCGGTGGGAAGATCGGCGCCGACGAACTCGGCTGTGTTGGAGTAACCGTTCGGGCCGGTCACCACGAGGTCGTTGGAACCCAGGCTCGATAATCGGACCGCGGTGGTATCGGTGTAGGTGACAGTGAAAGAATAGCTGGGAGAACCGCCGATGGTGATGTTTCCCGCGCTCAACAGCGGTAGGGGCGGCGCGGTATCCAGGGCGCTGTCGCCGAGCAACTCCACATCATCAATGTTCCAGCCGATGTCGTTGAGCGAGGCATTGGAGGCCTGTCCCCAGCGCAGGCGAACCGCGGTCTGGCCAGCCACGCCGGACGGCAGGGCGTATTGGACCGCCTGCCAGGAGGTGTCGGAAACGGCTTTGGAAGTGGACCAGACATTGCTCCAGGTCGTGCCGTCGGTGGAGACTTCGATGGAGGCGGTGTCGTTGTTTTTTGTTCGCAACCAGCGTTTGAACCGCAGGGTCAGTGTGGAACAAGCGGAGCAGTTGATGGGTGGAGTGGTCGCGTATTTTGGGGTGAGGTTGTTGGTGTAGTTGCCGCTGAGGTTGTAGCCGATGATTTTCGTGCCGGTATATCCGCTAGTGGGGCCATTGGTGGTGTAGGCGGGCACGCCGTATTGCCATTCCGGTTCCAGTGTCCAGCCGGGATCGGTATCCATGTTGGCGGAATAAATCGGGACTGGAACGATGACCTGGAACTGGCCGAGCTGACATGGCGCCACGCAGGCGCCTTCCACGTCAGCGACCTGGTTACTTTGGATGAAAACGCTGTAGGTGCCGTTGTCGGCGGGCAGCCAGACGCTGCCCGATGGAGGTCGGATCGAATAGGTGGCGGTGCGGGGAGTGCCGTTGGTATTGATGTCCACAGAGAGCAGTTGGGCCAGTTGAGCGTAGTTGTTGGGGCCGGTCACGAGAATGTCGTTGGAATCAATGGTGGAGACGTTGATGCCCATGTTGTCGGAATAGGTTACGGTAAAGGTGTGGTTGGTTTGGCCGGGTTGCGTGAGGTTGGCGACGGTTAGTTCGGCCAGGGGCGGGATCACCACGCCGCTGGGATCAGTGACGTAACCGCTGATGAAATACTGGCCAATGCTGCCGTAGGCGGTGTAGCCGGTGGGCGTGGAACTGAAGGGATCGCCCGCGCCCGAATTGCGCACGTAGAGGAAATAGCGCCCGGCCGTGAGATTGGTTTGGATGGAGGCAGTGGTGGTGGTTGGGGGATTATTGGTCAACAGGAGGGAGCCGGTTTCATCGTAGAGTTCGAGCAGGATGTCCAGGTTGCCGCCTCTTGTGTTGGCGGGAGAAATCCAGGGGTTGACCGATAGGCTGACGGGGCCGGTGCCGGTGATGAAGGAGAAGACGTCCACATCGGTGTTGCGTTCGAGGACGCCCTTGTTGGCGGTGTTGGTGTTGGCGGGATCGGTTTCAGGCGTGGTGGAGACGATGTTGGTGAGGCCGCTGAGGATGAGCGCGGTGGCGGTGGCGGGGGTGTCGCCGTGGTCGTCGGTGCGATAAGAGATTTTGGCGGCAACGGTGGCGAGGTCGTCCTGGGTGTTGTTGGCAAGGTAATAGTCGCCTTTGCACCACTGGGTGACGTTGCGGTTGTAGCCGGTGCCCATGATTGGTCCCCACGAGATGTCGCCGGTGCCGTGGCCGCTGTAGTACTCGGTGCCGTCGGTTTTGCCGTCGTGACTGAGGCCCATGTTGTGGCCGATTTCGTGGGAGGCGGCCTCGGCGATGTAGCCTTCGTTGTTGCTGAGGTTATTGTGATAAATCCAGGCGGGACGATAAGTGGCATAGGAGACGGTACCGAAGACATTGACATAAGCCACACCGCCCGCGGTGCTGGAGGGGTTGGGGTCGCCGTTGGCGTCGGTGTTGCGAGTGATCAGGGCCATGGCGGTGCGGGTGGTGAAGGTGGCGGGGCGTTCCGTGGTCACGTCAATGTTGAACGGCGCATAATCTTCCGCCATTCGTTGCCAAATGCGTTTGATGGCGAGTTGTTCGGCATCGCTGAAGGTGGTGTAGTCGGAGTCGGTGCTGAACGGCAGGGCGGGGATACTGGCGCGACCGAGGCTGGTGTTCCAGGCGGTGTTGCTGACGGTTTCGCCGCAGAAATTGATGTAAAGAACGTTCGGGGCGCCGGGGCGGCTGTGGAAAATTAGGTTGGTCGGAAACGGGCTGATCGGCACGGCTGCCTCGGCAATGACCGGGGGTTGCGTTTCCGTGTCGGCAGCGGCAATCGGGGGGAAATGGCAGACATAATAGATGCCACCTTCGGTGTCGGCGTGAAGGGAGGACAGATCGTGTTCGGTAAAGTGGAAACTGCGTAGCCAGACGCGGGCGCGTTCCTGCGCCGGAACGGGCAGTTTTTCGAGGTTGGCACGGAATCGGCCCGGAGGTAGTTCGTCCAGCCGTTGCAAGCGTCCGACGGGAAATTCGCGCGGCTCGGCTCCCATCGTCGTGCCGACGTGGATCAGGAGGAGGCTGAGGACAAATTTTGCAAAAGTTGACAGCAGGAATTTCACATCTGTTTGCGCTAAAGTAGCGTCTTCCCCCACCCCGTCAAGTCTGCTTATTCTTTCCAAAGCCGCACCAGCGCCACGCCACGGGCGGGGACGGTGGTTTCAAACCGCTCGGTAAACGAGCCGAGGTCTTTTTGTCGCCAGAGGTCGCGGACGCGATGCGGGCCGTTGAGGCCAAGCTCGGCCCAGGTCACGCCGACGGATTGCGAGGTCGTATCGCGGTTGCAAAGGCCAACGGCTTTGCTGCCGTCCTCCATGTTTTTCACCAGCACGAATGTCTTGCCGGGGACTCCCACGACGCGAGCGCATTCACCGAGTGGGTCCTGGTTGACCTCGATGGCTTCGGTGTTGCAGAGGATGCTGAGGGTGTAGGCATCGAGTTTGGTCAGGTCGCCGCTGTAGAACAGGGGCGCCGCCATCAGGCACCACAACGACATGAAGGAACGTTGTTCTTCCGGCGTGAGCGGGCACGGATGCGGTTCCAAAAATGCGCTGCCGCGTTGTGCGCCGATCCATCCGATCTGGATATAATCGGGATCGTTCCAGGCGCCGGGCTTGTTGTACTGGCGCAGAGCGCAGTTTTTCAATGCGACCTCAAAGATGCGGTTCAACTCAAATCCGAGATCGCCACCGGTGCGCCACGAGTGGCCACCGACTTCGGCGCCCCATTTCCAAACCTCACCCATGCCGTACTGGCAGAGGTTGAAAACGATGTCGCGTTTCTGTTGCCGGAGCAGTTCGCCCATCAACCGATAGGGTTTCTGCATCGCCGCCAGGTCCGGGTTCTTTCCCGCCACACGACTGTAACTGCACCAGTCGTACTTCAGAAAATCAAATCCCCAATCCGCAAACTGTTTCGCGTCCTGCGCCTCGTGTCCGAGGCTGCCGCCAAATCCCGCGCAGGTGGTTTCGCCCGGCGAGGTGTACAGCCCCGCTTTCAATCCTTTCGCATGGATGTAATCAGCCAGCGCTTTCATGTCCGGGAAACAGGCGTTGGGCAGGAGGTTGCCGTTGGCGTCGCGCACCGGGCCGACGCGTCTCGGATCAGTCTGATACTTGCTCAGGCGGGGCGCGTTCATCCAACAATCGTCCACGTTCACATACTGGTAGCCGACATCGGCCATGCCGCTGTCCCCCAGAATGTCGGCGGCCTGCCGCATCATCTCATCGGTGATCCGGTTGAAATGGGCATACCAATGATTCCACCCCATCGGCGGCGTCAATGCCAGTTTGTCGCCGACAACAATCCGAAACTCCCGCCGCGCCTCGCCTTTGGCATTCCGCGCCGTCAACACCACCCGATTCGTCCCGATCTTTGTGGTTCTTCCCGTGATGATGCCGCTGGACGGATCCAACGCCAACCCCTCCGGCAACCCTTCCGCCGCAAACGTCATTGGGCGTTCGCCCGTGCAGGGAATCCGATACAAAAACGGCGATCCGGGCCGCACACCGTAAATCTTCGGGCCGTTGATGCGCGGCGACGACGGAGGCGGCGGCGTCAACACCACCGCCTCCTCCCGCGGCATGACGGCGTGTGACACCGGTTCGTCGGTCAAAATCTCCAACTCCGCCAGCGAGGCGTACGGTTTGTTCTCAAACGCCGACAACACGACCAGTTTGAGAAATCGTCCCGACACCTTCCGTCCAAACGCAAACAGACGGAGCGACGCCCCTGCCGCCATTTCACCCTGGACGACGGGCGTTCCCCACTCCCTGCCGTCGGCGCTGACGTAAATCTCAAACGCCTTGAACCGCCCGTTCGGCATGTCCTGGCGGGGTAGAAGTTTCACGCCCGACATCGTGACCGGTTTTTGGAACTCAACGATCAGATGATGCGGAAATCCCGGTGCCTTCCCTTCCCACGGCGTGTGCCAGATCGTGTTCGGGTCGCCGTCCACGGCGTTGCCGGCCTCGTACCCGCGCGCCTCGCTGTCGGCGCGGGCCGCGCACGAAACCGTTGTCGGTGCGATCAGATTTTGGATGGTGCTCCGCTCCAATGTCTGTTTCGGCGCGAACCGGTCGCTGGCCATGTACCGCAACAAGCTGGCGCGAAACTGGCGGGCAACCGGATTGCTGTCATCCAGCGCGATACTGCACACGACGACTTGCGCTTTGCCGACATTCGCCTCAAACAGCAAACCGAGCTTGCGCGCCGTAAACCAGTCGTCAATCACCTGTACGATCGGACGGAACGGCTTCGGCAAATCGTCGAGAATCATCGGCGCCGCCTGCGTGATGAGGTACCACCATTGCCAGTTGGAATGGAAGTCGGTCGGGAAATCGGCAAACACCGGGTGTTGGGGATCACAAAGGATGCCGAGCGTTGTCGGCGGTTGCCGGTGTGTCCACGCCGTGTTCCAGAAAATGCTGGAGAACCCCATCACGACTTTGTCTTTCGCTGCGTTCTTCACGCGAGATGGCGGTACCAGCAACAACACCTTGCCGGTCATATCATCCGTGAGCGCGTCCACAATCCGTACCCCCGACGGCGGTTGGGTGTCCACGCGCGACGGATAGACCCACACATCCCAGTCGTTCTCGAAGCCGTCCGCGTTCGCCACCAGCTTATAGCGGGCGGGGGCAGGGATCGCTTTCAATTCGACGCGCACATTACCCTGGCCGGTGGCCACGACTTTGCCATCGTCGCCGACGAGCTTCCATGCGATGTCGCCAACCGACGATGGGCCGTAATGCGCGACCTCCAGCGTCGCTTCCAATGTTTCGTCGGTGGTAAACACCCGTTTGGGCAGGCGCGCCAGTGGCACGGTATGGTTGCAGAACCGGCGGTACTCTGCGGCTGTGACGTAGCCTTTTTCCTCCCAGAACGGATCGAGCACGCCGACCAGCGCCGTGCCCTGGCCGGGGAAATCGTGTAGGTCGAGTAACTCAAACCCGGCCATGCCCGGCGTGCGCAACGCCGATTCGATGTCTTCTTTGTAACAAAGCGTCTGGAGTTTACCCGACGCCAGGAGGAAATCGCGCGCCTGATCGAGCATCCCGTGCTCCGCCAGCCGGTCACGGAAAATCTCGAAGTTCTTCGGTTTGAGATAGCCGGTATATTTCTTCATCTCCTCGAAGTTTGGATAGACACACCACTGGCCAATCTCATGACTCACGACCGGCACGTTGCGGCGGCTGATGTAATCGCGGTAATCGGTGACAGTTTCCGGCGGCTTCGCGTTGATGCGCGATTTCAGTCCCCCACCCCACGCCTGGATACGCGGCCCCGGCACGCAATGCCACTGGTTTTCCGGCAACTCCGGCCAGCCGGCGCCACTCGTCCAGAGACGGCGCGGATCAAGCGCCTTGTAGTGGCTCACATAACGGGCGAGATAGGCTTTGTGGTTCTTGCCGCCGGGTTCGTTGCCGTAGGCCATCAACACAAACGACGGATGGTTCCCGTAGTATTTCAGGATCCGGTCGGTCTCCTCGTAAATCCATTGGTCCACCGGTTTGCCGTCGCCGAGCGTCGTGGATTGGTTCGCCCACGACGACGCTTCGACGTGAAAATAAAATCCCAGCTCGTCCGCCGCCTGAAACGCCGCTTCCGGCGGACACCATGAATGGAACCGAATCAGATTCAACCCGTGCGCCTTTGCGATACCGATGATCCGTTTCCATTCCGCCACGTCCGTCGGCGGATGCCCGGTCTTTGGATAGATGCAACAGTCGAGTGTGCCGCGAAGGAATGTCTTGCGTTCGTTGATCGCGAACTGCGTGCCGTCGGCCGCAAACTCGCGCAGGCCGAAGCGAACAGTTCGTTGGTCGTCACACAGTCGCACTGTCAATTCTTGCAGGTTCGGTGAAAACTCGTCCCACGGTTTCGCATCCACCGGAACCTCAACCTCGGCAACATCGGCGATCTCGACGCGCTTGTTTCCGACTGTCAGGATTGCGTTGCCGGGTTGTCCGCCCTTTTTCACGCGCACGCGGACGGAAGATTTCGCCACGTTCGGGTACACCTGCACATCTTCAATCCACACCGGTGGCCTGGCGCGCAGTTCGATCCTGCCAACGATGCCGTTCCAATCGCCCTGGGTATGGTCGCTGATGCTGTGCGAGTTCTCGCCGATATCAATCACCATCCGGTTGTCCACGCGAATAGTCAGCGTGTGCTTGCCGGGTGCAAGCAGGCCGAGATCGTAATCGTGCGGTGTGGAGAGGCTGTTGTTCGTGCCAATGAGTGTGTCGTCCACCCAAACGCGCGTTTCCCAGTGCGGACGCTCCAGCGAGAGCACAACGCGTTTGCCCTGCCAGTCAGCGGGAATCTCGATGTCGCGCTGATACCAGGCCGGGCCGGCGTAGTATTTGTCAGGCTGAAGCCAGAACGGGATTTTGATGTGGCCGGACTGGCGATATTTCTCGTACTCCGGCGCGGTGAAAAACGAGCGGTCGGCAATACCGCCGATCCATTTGGTATTGAGCGTCACGTCGTCGCCAATGCCTTGCCCCGGTAATGTTCCGGGCAGGTTGACGCTTTGCGTCCACTGCTGGGGCATCCCGGCATCGCCGGGATCAAGCGCGAACCGCCACGGACCAGTCAAAATCAAAGAGAGAAGGATGACGTTCATATTTCACCAAAAGATAATGTAGAACACGATCACCGCGGCCAGCACGAGGCCACCGGCCCATTTGACCATTGGATCGGTGCGCAGGTCGAAGCCTTCGCGCTCCGGTAGTTTGCGCGGTTCCGGCAATGGTTTCCAAAACGTGATCAACGCCATGACGAGCAGGACAAGTTGGAAACTGAGCACCACTTGCAACAGAAAGTGCAGGCGCGGCGCGCCGTATTGGAACAAACCGTAAAACACCGGCCCAGCCACCAACCCGGCCACGCCCGCCGCGCCCGGCGCTTGCGGTACAAGAATGCCAAACACAAACACCGCCACCACACCCGGCCAAATATAGCCTTGAAATTGTTGGATGAACTGGAACACGCCCCCAAACTTCGGGTCGTCCAGCGCCGGCGCGAGGCTGCACCCGATGACGACGAACACGAGTGTCATCACGCGCCCGAGCAACACAAGGCGTTTTTGCGACGCGTTACGGGCGAACAGCCGTTGGTAAATGTCCATTGTGAAAATGGTTGAGGCGGAATTGAGCATTGAAGCCAGCGAACTGATCACCGCCCCGGCAATCGCCGCAAAAATAAACCCGCGCATCCCGGACGGAATGAGATGTTTGATCAACGTCGGGAACGCTTCGTCTGGTTTCGCCATGTCGCCGCCATAAAGTTGAAATGCCATGATCCCCGGCATCACAATCGCAAACGGAACCAGCAACCACAATGCCCCGGCAAAAATCATCCCCAACTGCCCGTCATGCAGTGTCCGGGCGGCGAGATTGCGCTGGACGATAAACTGGTTTAGCCCGCAATAATACACGATCACGATTCCCATGCCCGACAATACGCCGGTCCACGGCAACCCCGGATGCTCGGCCGGCAGGATCATGTGAAGTCTGTCGGCGTTATGCGCCGTGAATGATTCCCAGCCGCCGCACGCTTTCAGGCCAAGAAAAAACGTGACAACGCCGCCCAGCAACAACGCCCCACCCTGAAACAAATCCGCCCATGCCACCGCCTTCAATCCGCCCCACGTTGTGTACACCGCCGCGATGATACCGATCATCCAGACCGCCGTCGTCAGGTTCATCCCAAAAATCGTCCGCAACGTGATCCCGCCCGAATACAACACCGCCGTCAGCAGTACCGTCGCGTAAATGATTACTGTGATCAGTGCCATCAATGCCCGCGTCGCCGCATTGTACCGATACTCCAGAAACTCCGGCATCGTGTAAATACCGGCCTTCAAGAATTTCGGTAGCAACGTAAACGCAATCAGCACAATGCCCACCGTGCCGGCCAGTTGCCAGTTGCTCACCGCCAGCCCGACACCGCCCGCACCCTGCCCGGCCATGCCGACAAATTGTTCCGTCGAAATATTGGCCGCCACAATGGAGATACCGATCAACCACCATGTCAGGCCGCGCCCCGCCAGGAAATAATCTTCGCTGTTGACCTCGCGGCGACTCTTGTAGAGGCTGACGCCAATAATGATCGCGTAAAAACCGCAGAAAACCGCGATATCCGTCCAATTCAGAGCCATAGAGTGTTCCTTTGCTGTGAGTGACGTCGCGCCGATTCAAGCACAAACTCGGTCCCGGTCAAATGGACAATTGACGGAAAAGGGGATGGAGTTTCCTACGATGTTCCGTTAGGCTGCAAACAGTTCACCACCGCATGAAATCGTCGTTTGAAATCAAGCCGCATGGCTTCAAGGGCGAACGACATGTTGTCCTGCCCCCGCCGGTGATCCGCGAGGCCGTTCGCCACCCGTTGTTGGGCGGACTGCTGCCGACGGCGGTCGGACACTTCCCACACGCGGCCGGGCACATGGTGGTGCGGACACGGGGGTTGTCCGAGCACATTCTCATGTTGTGCGTGGGTGGCAGCGGGTGGTGCCGGTTTGGGCATCGCACGTGGCGGGTGGGACGAGACCAGATCGTTGTCATTCCCGCCGGACAGGCGCATTCGTATGGCACCACCAAACGCGACCCGTGGTCCATTTACTGGACCCACTTCACGGGCGCGGAAACGACGGCGCAATTGCGCGCGCTGGGAATCACACCCGACCGTCCCCTGCTCGGCGTGCAATCGGCGGGGGAAGTCGCCTGTCATTTTGAATCCATGCTCGCCCGCCTTCAATACGGCTACTCAACGGCCATCCTCTGGAACCTGTCGGCCACGTTGCGGCTGGTCTTCAGCCTGTTAAACCTTCTGCAACAACCGGTCAGTTCCGCCCGACGCCACGGCGCGGCTGCCATTGACCACACCGTAGAATTCATGCGTCAGAATCTTACCCGTCCTCTGATGGTGGCCGAGTTGGCGCGCGTGGCGGGACTGTCGCCGACGCACTACACGGAACTGTTTCGCCGTCGTACCGGGTATCCGCCGATGGCGTATTTTCTGCGGTTGCGCGTTCAGGCTGCCAGCCAGGCACTGGCCACCACCGATGAAAAAATTCAAGACATCGCGCGGCGTTTTGGGTTTGAGGATCCGTACTACTTTTCGCGGTTGTTTAAGAAAATTACCGGCCTGCCCCCCGCCGTCCATCGGCAACGCCACCGTCGCCGCTAACGGTTACAAACCTTCCAAACGCACGCAAATCTCGCGGGGCGTTTTCTTGCCGGCCTCCAGGACGCCTACCTGCACTTCATCTCCCGGCTTGCGGGCGCGAACAAAATCAAAAAACTCGTCTCGCAACCGCACTGTCTGCCCGTCGAGCGCCACGATGACCATATCCTCGGACATACCGGCGGCGCGAGCGGGGCTTTGCTCGTACAGTTTCACCACCACCACGCTTGCCGCCATTCTCCCCACAGGGCGGCAGGCAGGTGCAGCTTGGGAGAAAACTCGAAGCTTAGCTTGTAGCTGTCCCATCCGCTGAGTACTCGTCTTTTTCAACTTCACCACCTGGGGCGCATGACCTCCCCACCGATTCCCAAAACAGAAAACATTGCGCTTGCGCCAACACTGAGTTTGGCCTAGAACCCTCCGCACTCACCATGAACACGCGCAAGGTTGAGACAGCGTATCGTCTCGCAAAGGAACAATACGCAGAATGGGGCGTCCACACCGACGCGGTCCTCCAACAACTCGCCACCATCGCCATCTCATTGCACTGCTGGCAAGGCGACGACGTCGGCGGCTTCGAACACCTGGGACAAACCCTCGACGGCGGCCTCGCCGTCACCGGCAATTACCCCGGCAAAGCCCGCACCCCCGACGAACTCCGCGCCGACCTCGACAAGGCCCTCTCGCTCATCCCCGGCAAACACCGCCTCAACCTCCACGCCTTCTACGCCGAAACCGGCGGGAAAAAAGTGGACCGCAACGAAATCCAGCCCGAACATTTCCGAAACTGGATCGCTTGGTGCCAGAAAAACGGCATGGGCATGGATTTCAACCCCACCTACTTCTCCCACCCAAAAGCCGCCGACGGATTCACCCTCTCTCACCCCGACAAAAACATCCGCCGCTTCTGGATCGAACACGGCATCCGTTGCCGCGAAATCGGCGCTGCCATCGGCAAAGCCCTCGGCAAAACCTGCGTCACCAATATCTGGATTCCCGACGGCATGAAAGACACCCCCGCCGACCGTCGCTCGCCGCGCGAACGCCTCGCCGATTCGCTCGACGCCATTTTCCAAAAGCCAATCAGTCCGAAATACAACCTCGACGCCATCGAGGGGAAACTCTTCGGCATTGGCACCGAAAGCTATGTCGTCGGCTCCCACGAGTTCTACCTGGCCTACGCCGTGCGCCACGGCAAATTGCTCACACTCGACGCCGGGCACTATCACCCGACCGAAACCATCGCCGACAAGATTTCCGCCACGCTCACGCACCTGGACGAAATCCTCTTGCACGTCAGCCGCGGCGTCCGCTGGGACAGCGATCATGTCGTGACCTTGACCGATGAGTTGCAGTCCATCGCACAGGAAATCGTCTGGAACAATTACCTGCGACGCGTCCACATCGGCCTCGATTATTTCGATGCCAGCATCAACCGCGTGGCTGCCTGGGTCATTGGCGCCCGCAACATGTTGAAAGCACTGTTGCTGGCGATGCTGATGCCGGTGGAAAAGATCCGCGCCGCCGAAGCAACCGGCGATTACACCTCCCGCCTGGCCCTGCTGGAAGAAGCCAAAACGCTACCGTCGGGCGCGGTCTGGGATTACTACTGCGCGCGTCACAACGTGCCCGTCGGTGACGCCTGGCTGGCGGAAGTCAAATCCTACGAAAAATACGTCCTGTCGAAACGGCTCTGAGGAGGCAACAACCAATGCCCGAACCAACGACCGAACAACATCACCACGGTGCCGAAGAGTTTGAACGTCAACCCGTGCCCGAACGGGCGCTCTTGGGCTTCAAAAGTTTCGTCGGCATGTACGCGGGCGAACACACGGCCGGCACAGAACTGATGATCGGCCCGCTGTTTGTGGCGGCGGGCGTCAGCGCATTCGACGTGATCATCGGCCTGCTGGTCGGCAATCTGCTGGCCGTCCTGAGCTGGACGTTTCTCACCGCTCCCATCGCCACCCACGCACGGCTAACACTGTACTATCAACTGGAAAAAATCTGCGGACGCAAACTGGTCACACTCTACAACCTCGCCAACGGCGTGATGTTCTGTTTCCTCGCCGGATCCATGGTCACTGTCTCGGCCACCGCCGTCGGCGTCTGGTTCCACTTCCCCATGCCGGGCCTCAACGATCTCTGGCCCAACAGCGTCGGCTGGGTCATCGCCGTCCTCGCCATCGGCGCCATGATCGCCATCGTCGCCGCCTACGGATACAAAATGGTGGCCCACATCGCCAACATCGCCGCCCCCTGGATGACACCGGTCTTCATCGCCTTCGGACTGGTTGCGCTGAAACAGTTCATTGACGTCACCGGCACGCAAATTCACTCGCTCGGCGACCTCTGGCGACTGGCTGAAACGCACTTGTGGAAGGGCGGCGCGCCGTTGCCCGGACAAGTGAAGTTCACCTTCTGGCACGTGATGTTCTTCGCCTGGTTCTGCAACATGGCCATGCACATCGGCATGTCGGACCTCACCGTGCTGCGCTATGCCCGACACTCCTGGTACGGGGTCGCCTCCGCCACCGGCATGTACCTCGGACATTTCCTCGCCTGGCTCAGCGCCTCGCTGCTGTATGCCCTTCAACTGCATCAGGAACCCACCAACACCGCCGTGCTCCCCGGTCCGCTGGCCTACCGTGCCTGCGGCCTTGCCGGACTGATCTGCGTCATCATCGCCGGATGGACGACGGCGAACCCGACGATTTACCGCGCCGGCATGGCCTTTCAGGCCATCCTACCCCAATGCTCCCGATACACCGTCACCCTGGTCACCGGCCTCATTGCCGCCATCGCGGGATTGTTTCCCGCCATCGCCATGAAACTGCTCGGTTTCGTCGCGCTGTACGGCATGCTATTGATGCCCATGGGTGCCGTGGTGTTTGTGGACTTCTGGCTGAGCCAACGGTTCGGCTTCCAACCGTACTACGCCGAAAAAGCCGGTACCGGAATCAACTGGGCGGCGGGACTGACCTGGTTGCTGACGCTGGCCGCCTGCTGGGCGCTGGTCCAATTCGCCGGCGTACAGATCTTCTTTGTCAGCCTGCCCGGCTGGTTCGTGGCTGCCATACTCTACGTGCTGCTGAGCAAACTAATGCAACGAGAAACCGCAAAGACAAACGCATGAAAACACTGGCACAAATCGTTTCCTGGACCGCGCTGGCAGTGGTCGTGCTGGCGCCCATCTTGTACCTTGCCGGACGCCTCGAACTGGCCCCAATGAAGCTCTGGCTCAATGCAGCCACGGCACTCTGGTTCATCGCCACCCCGCTATGGATGGAACGAGGTGAAGTCTGACCATGAAACAAACCGTCATCCGCTTCAGCGTCTCGATCCCGAGCCAACTCGCGCACGACTTCGACCGAATGATGCGCGAGAAAGGCTACCACAACCGCTCGCTGGCTGTGGCCGATATGATCCGCGACCAACTGGTCGAACACCAACAACAACTCGGCCAGGACGAAATCGCCGGCTCCATCACCCTGGTCTATGACCACCACCGTCACCACCTCCAGGACCTCCTGACCGACCTCCAACACGAACACCGCGCCGTCATCATCTCCGCCCTGCACTGCCATCTTGACCACGACAACTGCCTCGAAATCCTCGCCGTCCGCGGCCACCCCGCCGAAATCAAACATCTCGCCGACGAACTGATCGCCGCCAAAGGCGTCAAACACGGCAAACTCGTCATCACCACTACCGGCAAAAACCTCCCCGCTTGACAACCTTTTGTTATGAGCATATGCTCATAACCGAAAAGGATTGTCATGCCTCGTCCCTGGTGCCAACGACAAGTCGGGTTCACCCCCGGCGCCACGTATTTTAAACCGGCCGGCACGCCCTTGCGCGCCCTGGAGGAAATCGTGCTCACGCTCGACGAACTGGAAGCTTTACGACTGGCCGATTTCAACGGTCTGTACCAGGAACAGGCGGCCGAACAAATGAAGATTTCGCGGGCAACCTTCGCGCGCATCGTCGAAAGCGCCCGCAAGAAAGTGGCCGACGCCCTTCTACACGGCAAAGCGCTGCGCATCGAAGGCGGCCCGGTCGTAATGAAAGGAGATGAGAGTATGCCAGCAGGACAAGGTCAAGGAAGAGGTATGGGCCGCGGCCCGTGCGGATGTGGAATGCGCCGTGGCGGCGGCGGCCCCAGCGGTCGAGGCGGCGCGCCCGGTGAGTGTGTCTGCCCCAACTGCGGCGAACGCGTGCCACACGTGCCGGGCGAACCGTGCAACCAGAAAGTTTGTCCGAAATGCGGGTCGCGGATGACCCGCGCGTAAACCAAACAACCAACGAAAGGAGTGCGATCATGCCACGAGGAGATGGAACTGGACCAATGGGAGCCGGACCGATGACCGGTCGGGTGCTGGGTTATTGCGCCGGGTTTGGCGCACCGGGATTTGTCCGCGGCTGGGGCGGCGGGTTTGGCCGCGGCGGTGGACGCGGCTGGCGGAATCGCTTCTGGGCAACCGGCCAACCCGGCTGGATGCGCGGCGGTTGGGGCGCACCCCTGCCGGCAGCCACGCCGAAGCAATGGCTTGAGAAACAGGCTGAGGCGTTGCAGGCCCAACTCGATGCCGTTCGCCAGCAGCTGAACGAACTGGAGACGGAGAAAAAGTGAAAATCGCCCTCACTGCGAGCGGCGCGTCACTGGACGCGCCGCTCGATCCCCGGTTCGGACGCGCCGCTCGATTCGTCGTGGTGGACACCGTTACCGGCAACGTTACCGTTCATGACAACACGCCCAACCTGAATGCCGCGCAGGGTGCCGGCATTCAGGCGGCGGAAGCCGTTTCGCAACTGGGTGTGGAAGTGGTTATCACCGGTCACTGTGGGCCAAAGGCGTTTCGCGCGTTGCAAGCCGCCGGGATTCAAGTCGTCACCGGCGCCACCGGCACGGCAAAAGAAGCTGTCGCGCGTTACCAGAAAGGCGAACTCAAACCGGCCACCAGCGCCGACGTGGAAGGCCATTGGGCGTGAGTCTCTTCTGCCATCCCATCGGCGTAATTCGGAGCGAGCACACGAGCCCGGAGCAGGTGCCGATTCAATCGGTCTTTGCTGACGGTTGCCGTGGGCAGGCGGAAATTTTTCCGGAGTTTGCCGAAGGGTTGCGTGATTTGGAAGGGTTTTCACACATTTATCTGATCTATCACCTGCACCAAGCGCCATCATCAAAGCTGGTGGTCAAACCGTTTTTGCAAGACGTGGAACACGGCCTGTTCGCCACGCGCGCACCCTGCCGCCCAAATCCAATCGGATTGAGTATCGTGAAACTGGAGCGCCGCGATGGCAACATCCTGTATCTCGACCACGTGGATGCGCTCGATGGCACACCGTTGCTCGACATCAAGCCGTATTGCGCCCGATTCGACTGTATTCCGAATACCCGCAACGGCTGGCTGGACGACGTGGACGAAGCCACTGCGTGGCAACGCGGCGCGCGCCACCGCAACGGAGTCGGCGCATGAAAACGACCCTCGATTGCATCCCCTGCGTGGTGCGCCAAAGTCTGGAAGCGGTCCGTATTGCCTCGGCCTCCCCGGTCGTGCAAGAACAGGTACTGCGAACCGTGCTGCAATGGGCGGCCGTCATGGACATGAACGATTCGCCGCCGGTGCTGGCGCAACGTGTGCATCGCTACATCCGGAAACTGGCCGGCGTGGCCGATCCGTATCGCGCTGCCAAGGATCGTTGGAATCAAGCCGCGTTGCAGCTGTTGCCGGATCTGAGAACCTTGGTGAACGGTGCTGCCGATCCGCTGGCGCTGGCGGCCCGGCTCGCCGTGGCCGGCAACGTGATTGACTTCGGTGTCAACGGCCACCTGACGGAATCGGATTTGCGCGTGGCGATCCAGCACGCGCTGGACGAACCGTTTGTGGGCGATTGGAGTGCGTTCCGTCAGGCAATGGTGCGCGCCAGCCGCATTTTGTATTTGGCCGACAACGCTGGGGAAATCGTCTTCGACCGGCTGTTGCTCGAACAACTCTGGCCGGCGCGCGTGACTGTGGCCGTGCGCGGCACGCCCGTGCTCAATGACGCGACCCGTGCCGACGCGCAGGCCGTGGGATTGACCGAGGCATTTGCGGTGATTGACAACGGTTCGGACGCGCCGGGCACAATTCTCGAGGAGTGTTCGACCGAGTTTCGGCAACACTTCGACGAAGCGGACCTGATTCTGGCCAAGGGCCAGGGCAATAACGAAACGCTTAATGAGTGTCCGCGCAACATCTTTTTCCTGTTCAAAGCCAAATGCCCGGTCGTCGCCGCGCAGGTGGGTGTTGCGGTCGGCACGCAGGTGTTGGCTCGCTCTTCTCGAACCGAACCGGAGGCGTGCGCATGAACGGCCGCGTGATTTGGGGAGAGTTGTGTGCGCACGCACCGTACACGGCGCTGGGGACACTGACCGGCATTGTATTGATGGCGCTGATCATCGTCTGGCAAGTGCCGCGACAGGTCTCCACCACACTGTTTTGGATTTGCCACCCGGCGCATGTGTTGCTGAGCGCGCTGGTGACCGCTGCCATGTACCGTCGTCACTCTACCGGCAACTGGTGGCGAACGTTCAGCGTCGGTTACGTCGGCTCGGTGGGTATCGCCACGGTCAGTGACTCGCTGATCCCGTTTGTCGGCGAATGGCTACTGCAACTGCCCCACCGACACGCACACGTGGGCTTCATCGAGAAATGGTGGCTGGTCAATCCGCTGGCGCTGGCCGGCATTACGTGGGGATATTTCCGACCGCACACACATTTCACCCACGCCGGCCACGTGTTGCTGAGCACATGGGCATCGCTGTTTCACATCACAATGGCGCTTGGCACGGAGGTCAACGCCGCGACGATGGTCTTGATTGCTGTGTTCCTGTTCATCGCCGTGTGGATTCCGTGTTGCACCAGCGACATCGTCTTTCCTCTGTTGTGGGTGAAAAACCATGGAGGCGCTCACCAATGAGACTTGCAGTTGCCAGCGGCAAAGGAGGCACCGGCAAGACCACGGTCGCGCTCTGTCTGGCGTTGTCGGCCAAACAACCGGTGCGGTTGCTCGATTGCGATGTGGAAGAACCCAATTGCCATCTGTTCCTCAAACCGCAGATTCAGCGACGCGAGCCGGTCACCGTGCTGGTGCCGGTGATGGACACGGCAAAATGCGACGGCTGCGGCAAATGCCGGGAGCTTTGCCAGTTCAACGCCATCGCCATGCTGAAAGGCAAAGCTGTCATCTTCCCGGAGCTTTGTCATAGTTGCGGCGGCTGCGCAAAGGTCTGCCCGACCGACACGATCCGTGAGGTCGAACGCGAGATTGGTGTGGTCGAGGAAGGCACAAGCAACGGCATCGCGGTCGTAAACGGCAGTCTCCACGTCGGCCAACCGCTTGCGCCAACGGTGATCCGCGCGGTGAAACGCTGTGCAACATCAGATCAACTCACCATCCTCGACTGCCCGCCCGGCACTTCGTGCGCGATGGTTGCCACCGTGCGTGATGCCGATCATGTGTTGTTGGTCACTGAGCCGACGCCCTTTGGGTTGCACGATTTGAAACTGGCACTGGACACGGTGCGCCAGTTGGGACGGTCGTTCAGCGTCATCATCAACCGCGCCGATGCCGGCGACGACCGGGTGATGGAGTATTGCCGGGCAGAGAACATCTCGGTTCGACTCCAACTCCAGGAAGACCGTCGCATCGCCGAGGCATATTCGCGCGGCGAGACGGCGATCAACGCCCTACCGGAGTTGCGAGAAAAATTCCGACGGTTGTTATTCGAGGTAGGTACTGACCACCATCCTGTCCGCGAACCAATCAGCACCGGCGCGCCCGGTGGTCGCCCCCTACCAACGACAAGTCAGCCATGAAAGAACTCGTCATCCTCAGCGGCAAAGGAGGCACGGGCAAGACCAGTGTCACGGCGTCATTCGCCGCGCTGGCCAAGAATGCGGTGTTCGCTGATGCTGACGTGGATGCCGCCGACCTGCATCTGGTGTTGAACCCCGAAATCCAAAGCCGACACGAGTTTCGCAGCGGACACGAAGCCGTAATCCGTCAGGCCGATTGTCTGCGCTGTGGCGCGTGTCTGGCGCATTGCCGGTTTGATGCGGTGTGGATGGACGGCAAAGATGCCGGCGAGGCCACGTTCAGAATTGATCCGTCGGTGTGCGAGGGCTGCGGCGTGTGTGTGGCGTTTTGCCCAGCCCACGCCATAGATTTTCCCGAACGTAGTTGCGGCGAATGGTACGTGTCGCACACCCGGTTCGGGCCGCTGGTGCATGCGCGGCTCAACCCCGGCAGCGAGAATTCGGGCAAGCTGGTCACCCAGGTCCGCACCGAGGCGCGACGGTTAGCCGAACGCGACGGTAAGGAATGGATCATCGTGGACGGCCCGCCGGGGATTGGTTGCCCGGTGATTGCTTCGCTGACCGGAGCAGACGCGGTGCTGACCGTGACCGAGCCGACTGTGTCGGGGGAACACGATTTGGCACGTGTGCTCAAACTCGCCCGGCATTTCGGCGTGTCGGTGTTTGTCTGTGTGAACAAGTGGGACATCAATCCCGACGCGGCTACCCGCATCGAAGAACACGCCGCAACCGATGGAGCGACGATTTTGCCACGGATTCCGTACGACTGCGCGGTAACCGCGGCCCAAATCAACGGACAGTCTGTCGTCGAGTTCAGCGACGGCCCGTCAGCGCAACAAATTCACCGAATATGGAACAGCCTATGCAAATCACTGAATTGAAACCTGTACGCGTCGTGCCAGCCAACTTCGGCCCGTTGCGTGGCGCAAATGCCAACGCACGGATCACCGGGCCGTGCGGTGACACGATGGAGTTTTGGCTGCGCGTCGAAGATGGCCGCGTGAAACGCGCCATGTTCACCACCGACGGCTGCGAGGCTTCCATCCGTTGCGGCAGCGCTGCGGCGGAATGGGCTGAAAGCAAACCGGTCGAGGTTGTGGCTGCGGTCACGCAGGCCGATGTCTTGGCCGCCGCCGGCAACATCCCCGAAGACTCGAAACATTGCGGCCTGCTGGCCGCCAACACATTGAAAGCCGCCTTGGCAACGCTAAAACCCACATGACACGCCTCACCATTCTCGCCGACAACACGACGCAACGCGCTGACCTGCGAACCGAACACGGTTTTGCCTGCTGGATTGAAATGGGCGGACACAAGTTGCTGTTCGATACCGGGGCGGGTCAGGTGTTGCACGCCAACGCAGCGGCGTTGGGCATTGATCTTGCGCAAACCGAAGCGATTGCGCTCAGCCACGGCCATTACGATCATACCGGCGGTTTACCGGAAGCGTGGAAGACACCGGACGCGACTCCGCTCTATCTGCACGACGGCGCGTTGGCGGCACGCTATCGTGTCAATGTCACCGGAGCCAAAGAAATCGGTATGCCACGGGTTGTCCGCGAATTAATTGGGCAACACATGCCTGCGCTACGCTATACCAATGCGCCCACGGAAATCCTGCCGGGAGTCTGGCTCACCGGTTACGTGCCGCGTCGGCATCCCGAAGAAACCGCCGAACCAGAGCCGTTCTTCCTCGCCCCCAGCGGCCAACAACCGGACCCGCTTGTGGACGATCAAGCGTTGTATTTGGTGACCGGCGGCGGTCTCGTAGTCCTGCTCGGCTGCGCCCATGCCGGGGTGATCAACACGCTCGATCACATCCGCGACCTGACCGATAACGCGCCATTGCGGGCGGTGATTGGCGGGATGCACCTGCGCGTCGCCAGTCCGTCGAGATTGGCATGGACGATTGTCCGGTTGCAGGAACATCGTCCGATGCTGGTAGCACCGGCACATTGCACGGGCGAGGCGGCCATGAAGGCGCTGGCTGAAGCATTCGCGGATCGTTACCGGCCTTGCGGCACCGGCGCGATTTTTGAATTCATCAACAACCAACCCACCAAAACAAAGGAAAAACCCATATGTTAATCGCCATCCCTGTAGCCAACGGAAAACTCTGCGCCCATTTCGGGCATTGCGAGCAGTTCGCGCTTATCGAGGCCGACCCGGCCACGAAGCAAATCAAATCCACGAAACACCTCACGCCACCGCCGCATGAGCCGGGCGTGTTGCCGCGCTGGTTGCATGAGCAGGGCGCAAACGTCATTCTGGCCGGCGGCATGGGCCAGCGGGCGCAACAGTTGTTTGCGCAAAACGGCGTGCAGGTCGTGGTCGGCGCGCCGGTGGACACACCCGAAAACCTCGTTATCGCCTACCTCGACGGCACGCTGGTCAACGGGGTCAATCTGTGCGACCATTAATTGTTTATCTGGTTTTGCGAGTGCCATGTCGAGGTCATACGAACTATTGGAAATGGTGCGACGGCAAGCGCCGGTGGTGCACCATATAACGAACTGGGTGACGATCAGCGACTGCGCACAAATCGTCAAATCCGTGGGTGGATCACCGGTGATGGCGCATGCAGAGGAAGAAGTCGTCGCCATGACGCGGATCGCCTCCGCATTGGTCCTCAACATCGGCACGCTAACTGCGGACCTGGTGTCCGCGATGAAACAGGCCGCCCGCAGCGCGAATCAGAAGCGGATTCCGGTGATTCTGGATCTCTGCGGTTGCGGGGCCACGGAATTCCGTGACCGGAAAGTGTTCGAATTGCTTGAGGCGGTCCAGATTGACATCATCAAAGGAAACGCATCGGAAATGGCGCGGGTTGGCGGGGCTGACGTGCAAACCAAAGGCGTTGACGCGGTTGAAGTCTCGTTGGATTTGGCGGCGTTGGCGCAAGCGCTGGCAGTTCGTCATCATGCAACCGTGGTGATCACGGGAAAGGTGGATATTGTCGCTGACAAGCGGGAACTTTATCGGATTTACAACGGGCACGACTGGATGACGCGCGTTGTCGGCACCGGCTGCATGGCGACATCGCTGATCGGCACGTTTGCGGCCGTCACCGCCAATCGGAGTCAAGCCGCAGCGGCGGCATTGGCCTGTTACGGTATCGCTGCGGAACTGGCGGCGGAACAAGCCCATGGCCCGGCCTCGTTCAAAATCGCTTTGTTCGATTGTCTGGCCAACCTGGAGCGCCCGATCATAGAACAACGGGAACGAATCGAACCATGAATCCAACCAAACTCGATCTTGCGCTTGCCAAAGTTTGCGAGAACTGCCCGGTCTGTCGCACCGCGCGTCGGCGACAGAAAGGCGCGGCCTACCGTCTGGTCAAAAACATCGAACAAGGCTTGTGCCCGTTCTGCCAGGCGTATGAGCGCGTCCACGGAAAGAAAGCACATGAACCTGTGAAGTTGTAACTTTTTATCAGCATCCGGTTCAGTAAGGAACAAATAGACCAGTTCGGGTGACTGATCCCATGAAAAAGACGGCCAGTGAACATTATCGTCAGCGCCGGGGCAATTGCGCTCAATCGGTCGTGTTCGCATGGAACACCGCGAATCCGGGTCGCCCTGCAAATGCAGAATTATTTTCCGCATACGGCGGAGGGCGGGCACCCGACGGCTTGTGCGGCGCGCTCTATGCCAGTTGTGCGATTGCCGAGACGTCGGTGGCGGAGACAATCAAAAAATCGTTTTCGGAGAAATCAGGTGGCCACGTAAAGTGCAGGGAAATCCGAAAAGCCAAAACGCTTACCTGCGCTGGATGCGTGGAACTGGCAGCAGAATTACTGGAGAAACACTCGCGAAACGCGACAACGGATACAGCCCCGTCTTGACGATAAAAACCAACCCAGGGGAACTCGACGCATGAAATGGAAAACGCCTGAAGGAGCTTGGAACCCCTATTGGGCCGGCGCGCTGGCCGGGTTGCTGGCCGTTGTCTCCGCGTGGGCAACGACGGTGGTCATGGGCAAAACCAATTATCTGGGTACCTCTACGACCTTTGTGCGCGCCGCCGGGTTGCTGGAACGCACGGTCGCTGCCGAGCGCGTGGCTGACAACGAGTATTTCAAAAAGGAAAAGGTGCGGGTGGACTGGCAGTTTATGCTGGTCGTAGGAATCTTTTTTGGCGCACTGGCGGCGTCGTTGACCGACAAGAGTTTCAAGCTCGAAAGCGTGCCGCCCGTGTGGGCCGAACGATTCGGACCGTCGGTGTGGAAACGTGCGTTGGGTGCGTTTTTCGGTGGCATTGTCGCGATGATCGGCGCCCGTCTGGCGGATGGTTGTCCCAGCGGCAACGGGTTGAGCGGAATGATGCAGTTGTCGGTCAGCGGTTTGGTGGCGCTGGTGTTTTTCTTTGGCGCGGGCGTGTTGGTTGCCCGTCTGATCTACAGGAGAACGCGGTCATGAATGAGCAACTCCTCGGCCTGGTAACCGGCTTGTTGTTCGGTTTTCTGTTGCAGAAGGGACGGGTGCTGCGATTCGACAAACAGGTCGGCGCGATGTTGCTGCGGGACATGACGATTCTAAAGTTCATGATGTCAGCGATTCTGGTCGGCATGGTCGGGATCGGCCTGCTGGCAGATTTGGGTCTGCTCAAGTTCAGCCACAAGCCGATGAACCTCGGTGGCGTCGTGCTGGGTGGCATCCTGTTCGGCGCGGGCTGGGCGGTGATGGGCTATTGTCCCGGCACATCGGTTGGTGCGGTAGGCGAAGGGCGATGGCATGCGATCTTCGCCGCACTGGGGATGCTGGTCGGTGCGGCGCTGTTTGCCGAGTTATTCCCGTTGCTGAAAAGCACCGTGCTGGCGTGGAAAGATTACGGCAAGATCGGCTGGCCCGAAACGCTCGGCGTGTCACGCTGGGTGATCATTCCGTTGTTCTGGGCCGGCACGCTCGCGTTGTTTGTCTGGTTCGAGAAACGGAAACTATAAAAACCAAAACGAAAGGAGATCAGAACTATGACAGAACCCACGTCGCAACGCTTGCCACTGATCGGCGAGAAAGCGCCGTCGTTCAAGGCACACACAACGCAGGGGCCGATCAATTTCCCTGATGACTTCAAGGGTAAGTGGGTTGTGTTCTTCTCGCACCCGGCGGATTTCACGCCGGTCTGCACAACGGAGTTCATGACCTTCGCGGCAATGCAGCCCGAGTTCGAGAAACTCAACTGCAAACTGCTCGGCCTCTCAATTGACAGCCACTACAGCCACATCGCCTGGCTGCGGACGATCAAAGAGAAAATCGAATACAAGGGCATGAAGAACATCGAAGTCACCTTCCCGGTGATCGCCGACCTCACGATGGAAGTGGCGCGTGCCTACGGCATGTTGCAACCCGGTGCGAGCAACACACAGGCTGTGCGAGCCGTGTTCATCATTGACCCGGCCGCAACCATCCGGGCTATTCTCTATTATCCGCTCTCCAATGGCCGCAACATGGACGAGATCAAGCGCCTGCTCATCGCGATGCAGTATTCCGATCAATACAACATTGCCACACCCGCCAACTGGCAGCCCGGTGACGACGTGATCGTGCCGCCGCCGGGTTCGTGTGGCGTCGCCAAGGAACGCGTCGAGAAACCCGATCCCGATGTGAAATGTCTCGACTGGTTCATGTGTCTGAAGAAATGTCCGAAACCGTAACCTCCCTGACTGGGCGTCACCGTCGCGCGACGGTGACGCCCGGTTCCCAGGGACGGATGAACCAACCGATAAAGAGGAGTCAACTTTGATGAAATTTGCCCCTCGACAGATTCTTTGTGCCGTGGACTTCAGCAAGCTTTCGTCGTTGTCGTTAAAATATGCCGCCGCCTTCTCCCACAACTACCGGGCGACGTTGCTGGTTTTGCACGCCGCGCAATTTGAATTACCGCCGTATTTTACTCACGCCAATTATGCGTGGTTGCGGAAACAACTCACCGCCCAGCGACGCAGCGCGCGCTCGTACCTGCTCAACCACATACGGACCGTGCTCGGCAAGGCGGTCAACGGGCTGCGTGTGGAGGTTCGCATCGTCGAGCAACACCCCGTGGATGCGATTTTGGAAACAGCCCGTCAACAAACCGATTTGATCGTACTGGGCACACATGGCCGCGGCGGCGCACAACGACTGCTGCTTGGTTCGGTCGCGGAAAACGTCATTCGTCATGCTCCCGTACCCGTGCTGGCCGTGCGAGAGAAACAGCATGAATTCATTGATGTTCAACATCCCGACAGCACGCCGCCGTTGAAACGGATCCTCTGCCCGGTGAATTTCACCTCCGCGGCACGAGCTACCTTGGAAATGGCGACAGCTCTGGCGGCACGATTTGATGCACAACTGACTGTGTTGCATGTAGCCGAACCGGGGGAAACCGCTCGCGCGGCTGATGCGTTGAAACAACTCTGCGATGGATTCCACGCGGGCGTGTGACGCAATGCGCGCTTGAACCGTTGGTGCGCCGTGGTCGGCCCGCCGACCAGATCCTCCACTTTATCACAACCCAAAAACAAGACCTGGTCGTGCTCGGCGCGCAACCAAGACCCGTTTTGCGAACGATCTTTTTCGGTACGACAGCCGAACCGGTGTTACGCCACGCACCCGTGCCGGTGTTGTTCGTCCCCCGAACGATCCGACAGTAGCCGAGGTTGTAACTTTCCCGCTTCTTGCGGCTCAGTACCGTCAACAACAGGAGGACACAAACATGAGCCATGTTTTGGAACTGAACGAATCGGAATTCGAATCGCAGGTACGGCAAGATAGCGGGCTGGTGCTGGTGGATTTTTACGCGCCGTGGTGCGGCCCCTGTCGGATGCTCGCGCCGTTTCTGGAAAAACTCGCCCAGGAGTTTGCCGGCCGTGTGCGGTTTGTGAAAATTAACGTGGACGAAGCTCCTTCGCTGGCCGCTTCCTACGAGATTACCGGCGTGCCCACGTTGATTCTGTTCAAGGGCGGGCTGATTATTGACCAAGTGGTCGGATTGCCCTCGCCGCGAGCGCTGCAAGAACGGCTGCGCGAGCTTGCTCCACCCGCACCCGCCGGTGTCACGGGAGCATGAATCATGAACGCCGCCTGCGAAATGCCGCTGCGGAATGCGACTACCGACGAGATTCGACGTCTGCTCACAGCGACCCGCTCGGTGGCGGTGGTCGGGTTGTCGGACAACCCCGACCGTGCCAGTTATCAGGTGGCCGCCTATCTCAAGGAGCACGGTTACCGCGTGTTACCGGTCAACCCAAACATCGGAGGCGCGCTCTGTCAACGATCCTATCCGAGCCTCCGCGCGTTGCCGGAAGCGGTGGACATGGTGGTGATTTTCCGTAAACCGGAAGCCGTTCCCGAAATTGTCGAGGACGCGATTGCTGTGCGGGCACAAGCGGTCTGGATGCAGGAGGGCATCGTGCACAATGCCGCCGCCGACCGGGCGCGCGCCGCCGGGCTGGCGGTGGTGATGAACAAATGTATCATGAAAGAACATCGCGCCATGTCGCATGAGGCATCATGTTAACCTAAGTTCGTTCGACCGAGAAATACCCGTCTTGATTGGCGGGTACTTACGACTGTTTAGAGCAGTTCTTGAGTTTGGCAATTTTGATGAACCCTCCTGTGGGGTAATTTGTCACCACGCAACAAGAGACACATGTTTCCTCCACAAGGAGATTTCGGTGGAGAAACATCTGCCGCAACCGCTGTGGCCTGCTCTCCCGGTATGGTTGACGCCGCGGAACAAACCCCAGCAGCCGCAAGTCCTCCTCTATCTTGCCGACGCGCTCTGGATCATCTGTTCCCGTTCGCTACGTGAACGTGAAGCCGAACACCGCGAGACGTCGCTGTCGTCTGCGGCAATCGCTGTGCACTTCGCCGCCAGCCTCGACCTGCTTGCGCGACTTGCTCGTCTGCTCCACGTCCTGCATCCGTGCGATCCGCTCGATGAAAACTGCCAAATTCAAGTTACGGTAAAAAGAGGAACGGTGTTGCCATCGTGCAGGGGGAGAAGAGACAAGAACGGTTGGGCGACGATTCGGGATGGCGTCATTTGTTTCTTGGGAAACGAAGCCAAATCCTGTACAACACGCGCCAGTAAATGAAAGATTCCAGCAAGGGACTTTTCTTGTTTATCGTCATTTTCATGTCGGTCTATGGTTTGGCGCACCTCTACATCTGGTTGCGCCTGCTAAAGCCGCTGGAACTGCAGGGGGTTGTCTTGCGTCTTCTGCAACTGGCGTTTGTGGTTTTGTTTTTGTCGTTTCCGCTGATCCATTTTCTTTTTCGTCATGAGAACGGGGGGCTGATCACCGCGATCAACTGGTTCAGTTCCGTCTGGATGGGCATGGTGGTCTATCTGGTGCTTGTCACGCTGGCCAGCGATCTGTTGCGGTTGTTTCTGTTCCGCTCGGTCATGGATGGACCTCGTGTCACACTCTTTGTGACGGGACTGGCCGTCGTCATCACCGTGTATGGGCTGGTGGAAGCCAGCCATATCCGAGTGACCCAACTACGCCTCCGGATGCCGAACCTGCCGAGCGAACTGGAAGGGATGCGAATCGCGCAGATTTCGGATGTTCACATGGGATTGGTCGTGCGCGGCGCGCGTCTGGAAAAAATCGTCAACAAGGTCAACGCGTTACAGCCCGACCTGGTTGTCATTACCGGCGATCTGGTGGATGCCGAGGCGTTGCACATGGAAGACGCGATTCCGCCTCTTCGGCGTCTGCGTGGCCGATATGGTGTCTATGCGGTTACGGGTAATCATGAGTTTTTTGCCGGGATCGAGAAGGTGGAGTCGTTCCTGAAAGACGCCGGCGTAACGTTGCTTCGTAACCGCTGGGTCAGCGTCAATCACGCCCTTCAACTCATCGGGATCGACGACCCAGTTGGCGCTCGCGTCAGCGGCCAGAAGCCGCCGCCGATTGGCGAGGTATTGCGCGGGATTGATTCGTCAAAACCGACCATTTTGCTGCTTCATACGCCGGTCACCACGTTGGAGCGACTCCGATCGCTCGGCATCCACCTTCAACTCAGCGGGCACACGCACCGGGGACAGCTCTGGCCGTTCCATTATCTTGTGAAGATGATTTACGAAACTCCCGACGGGCTTTTCACCAATGGCGATACAACCATTTACGTCAGCCGCGGCACCGGAACCTGGGGGCCGCCCATGCGCGTTGGCGCGCCACCGGAGATCACCCTCATCACCCTTACGGGAACAACGCCATGACGACCCGTTCTTTGTTGGACTGGCTGTTGGAGAAGTACCCGGATACGCCGCGCACGCGCGCCAAACAATGGATCGCCGCGGGCCGCGTCACTGTCAACGGCACCGTCATCCGCCAGCCACACCATTTGGTGTCCGATCCCGGCGACTCCCTGCGGTTGCTGGAGCGACACGCCACGTCGTTGAATTGCGGTCGCAACGGTTTGCCGATTCACGAGCGTGTCACCCTTCTTCATCTCGATACCGCCGTGGCGGTCGTCAACAAGGCCGCCGGGATTCTCGCAGTACCCGCGCCCACGGGTGAGGCATCTGCGCTTGAGATTCTTGCAGCGAAATTACCGACGTTTCCGCCCGCCTATCGTCATTTGACGCCGTTGGTGGTTCACCGGATTGATTATCACACCAGTGGCGTATTCTGTATGGCCATGAACCCCTCCGCCCGTGCCCATCTCATCGAACAGGTGAGCGCCCACACAATGCGCCGCGAGTATGTCGCGTTTGTTGAAGGTCGGCCGCCACGGTCTCATGGGGTCTGGCGGGATTGGCTCAAACTGACCGAGGACGAGTCGCAACAGTTCGTCGTTGTCGCCGGCACCGATGGCGCCGTGGAAGCAGTTACCCGCTACGAGGTCCTCGAAGAGTTTCCGCGGGCTGGCGTCACCAAGTTACGATTGTGGTTGGAGACGGGACGTCGGCATCAGATTCGTGTTCAAGCCGCCCATGCCGGACTGCCGTTGGTGGGCGATCGCAAGTACAACCCGCGGCCTTGCGGGCGGGTCCGGTTTCCTCGTCAGGCATTGCATGCCGCGGTGTTGAGTCTAACGCATCCAGAGCAGGGCCAAACGATGACCTTTTGTGCGCCGTTGCCGGAGGATATGCGACGGTTGGAAGCTGCGCTCAGAGCCGGCCGCGATAGCGCAGGGCGAGCAGAGTGATGTCGTCGGTTTGGAGAGGGTGTCCCGCCGAGAGGGATACTGTCTGATCGTTGGGAGCGCCAACAACACCGCTGAACTGCTGCACGGAGGCAATGATGGTTTCGACCAGTTCTCGTGACGACGCGTTGGTGAGTTGCGAAGCGAGGGTGCGGAGACGGTTTTCGCCAAAGAATTCCTTGCGGAGATTCATGGCTTCCGTCACGCCATCCGTGTAAAGAAGCAGCGTCTCGCCAGGGCGGAGCGTCAGGGTGCGTGTCTGGTAAGTCGTATCCGGTTCCACGCCAAGAAGCAGGCCGTGAGGGAGTTCCACCCAGGCGGGTTCCTGTCCGGGCCGCAACAGCAAGGGGGGAAGATGCCCGGCGTTGGTGTAGTGGACGCGGCCGGTGGAAAGTTCGAGGATGCCACAGAAGACGGTGATAAACATGAGTTCTTCGTTTTCCTGCGACAGTTCGCGGTTGACCTTTTCCAGCACCTGCGAGGGCGAGAGGTTTTGTTCGGCGACTCCTTTGATGAGGGTTTTGCTGACCGCCATGAATAGGGCAGCCGGCACCCCCTTCTCGGCGGCGTCGCCGATGGAGAAGAACAGGCGGTCCGCATCGAGAAAAAAGTAGTCGTAGAAGTCGCCACCGACCTCGCGGGCGGCTTCGAGGTCGGCGTAGAGATCGAACGGGGCTTTTTCGGGCAGCGGCGGGAATCGTTTGGGGAGGAAGTGGCGTTGGATGGTGCGGGCGATTTTCAGTTCGCTCTCGATGCGTTCCTTGGCGGCGGTGGTGTGGGCGAGGTTGGCAATGTGTTCCTTGAGGGCGACCCGCATGTTTTCGAAGGAGCGGGTCAATTCGCCGACTTCGTCGCGGGTGTTCACCTCTGGGATGCGGTGGTCGAGGTTGCCACGGGCGATCTCGCGGGTCTGTTGAGCCAGTTGACGAATGGGGCGCGTGACGTGATTCGCCACCAACACCACGGCGGCCAATAACAGCCCAAATCCAATCCCGCCGATGGCCAGCACGGTCTGCCCCATCGTGTGCAGGCCGGCAAGGACCTCGTCCTCGGCAAACTGGACACCGACCGACCATCCGCTGGACGGGACCGGCGCAAAGTATAGCCAGGACATTCGTCCCAAATGCCGGGACGGGATCCGTACAGAACCCTCCTCACCGCGGGTCATTCGCAGGCCAATCTCGCGTTGCAGGGGGTTGGCGTTTTTTTCGGCTCGGCTGAACACGGTTTCGCGGAACATCACCTCCCGTTGCGGATAGGAAAGGTACTGGCCGCGGCGCGAGATTAGAAAGGCATAACCGGAGCGGTAGAGTTTGATCCGGGAAACAATCGCGGAAAGATGATCCAACTGGACGTCCGCGGTGACGACCCCCGCCCATTTGCGCTGACCATCGCGCTCGCGATAGAAGGGAACGCTGTAGGTAACCATCCATGTTTCACCGCCCCCGGCGTCAAAGTATGGTTCCGACCAGGTCGGCCGATTCTGTTCTCTGGGAATCGTGTACCAATCCTTGGAACGGTAATCGTAATGGCTAACAGTCAAGTCGCTGAACCCCAAACCATCGCCCCGTCGGTAGTAATAGGGCGCGCAGGGCTCCATCGCAAACGCCGCCGTGGCGCCGTAAATGTGCGGGTTGGCCAGCACCGCCGAGCGCAAGAGACGATCCAACTCGGCACGCTCCAGCGTGCCCTCCTGAAGACGATTGGCCAGCAATTCGGGAATGGGTTCGACGCTTCGCAAAATCGAGTCAATATGACGAACGGTCTGGCGGGCGAGATTGCGCATGTTTTCCCGCGCTTCCTGCAATAACAAGCGATGCGCCACCCAATGCGTGTAAAGGGCGGCAACTACGAAGATAAACCCCGTGCTGACCAACACCAACAACGCCAACCGCAATGTCAACGAGGGACGGCGCCATTCAAGAAAGGATCGTCGCATGAACCTCCTCAACAAACGCCGACGCCCCGACTGCGCCGCTAACATCGCTTCTGTCCGAAAACAGGAAAGACGAGAAAGTCGTTGGAAGGAATTTCTGTTGTGTGAACTGCCCGATGTTCATACAGTGGTCCCGGCATTTTGATGAAGCCAAACCGAGATTGCAAGGAACAAACCCGTTTCTGGCAGCGCTGCGTGCCCAACCGGCTCGAAGACATCACGGCCGCCGCCAAGGAGGCGGGTGATTGGGTGCGACAAGCGGGCGCCCCCGAAACAGCCGCTCATGCCGCCCATTTTGCCATCGAAGAACTCCTCACCAACACCGTCCAGTACGGGCATCCGACAAATCCCAGCCGCATCTCGCTCGAACTTCGCCCCGATGTCCTGCTCGTCCACATTGAAGACGATGGGCGGGCGTTCGATCCCTCGAAAGCCCCTGAGCCGCCGCTACCGAAAACCCTCGACGAACGCCTCCCCGGCGGACTCGGCATCCACATCGTCCGTCAACTGGTCGCCTCCCTCGCTTATGAGCGGCGCAACGGATGCAACCATGTCACGCTCACCATTGCACGATGAGACACATGGAATATGTCTTGATTCTGCCGACGCCATTTTTATCCTGAGTTGCCCATGCTAGAAATCCAACATCATCTCAACCCGCCCGGCGTCACCATTGCCCTGAAAGGACACCTCGATGCCGTAACTGCTCCCCAACTGGAGAAACTTCTGGACGATCTTCTGCAGACCGAGTCGGCGCAGCACATCGTGATTGACCTCGGTGAAGTGACCTTTGTCGCCAGCGCCGGCTTGCGCGTCTTCCTTGCCGGTGCCAAAAAAGCCAAACGCGCCCAGCGCGGCCTCGCGCTCTGTCGTCTCCAGCCGCAAGTCCAACAGGTCTTCGAACTGGCCGGCATGACGTCGTTGTTTCTGATCCACTCCACTCCCGACGAATCACACGCCACGCTGCGGCAGCGGAGCGCCACGGCATGAGCCACTTGCCCGACGACACCGGTCGCGACAAGGAAGCCGCGGCGCGAGTGGGTGTAATTGCAGGTTTGGTGGATGTCGGCATTTGCGTGGTCTCCGTCGTCGCCTCCAACTCCGCCGTGTTGCTGGCCGACGCGCTGAAAACGTTCCTCGAATTCATCGCGCTGCTGTTGTCGTGGCTGGCCATCCGCCGCGTCAATCGCGGCAACGCCCACCAGTTCGACTACGGCATTGGCAAACTGGAAAACCTATCCGGCCTTCTTGTCGGGATTTTGATGATCCTGTGTCTGTTGATCATTCTCGGCAACGCGATTCGCAATTTTATTTCCCCCGCCCACGTCGCCGGCGTCGGCCTTTGGGTGGGCGTGGCCGACCAGATCATCTATCTCGGCATCAACTCCTTCCTCTACTGGCGGAGCCGACGAGCTGCCGAACGGGAGCATTCCCCAGCCATGGCGGCGCAGGGACGGCTGTTGGTTTCCCGCGCCGCCGCCAATGCGTTTATTTTGCTGGCGCTCATTCTCAGCATGTCCCTGTCCCGCTATCACTGGGCGATGTATCTCGACCCGTGCGCCTCCCTGCTCATCGGCGTTTCGCTGTTGCTGGCAGCGTTTGGCACGTTTTCCAGTTCTGTGTACGACCTCCTGGATCGCACGCTGGAGGAGCAACACCAGTTCCTGATCCTGCGGGAGTTGGCGGGACATTTTGACGACTATGAAGCGCTCCACGGCATTCGATCCCGACGTGCCGGCAACCGGGTGTATGTGGAGATTTTCCTGGAATTTGACCCGCGGAAAACTGTTGCCGAAGTCCAACAGATCATCAATCAGATCATCCAGAGCCTCCAGTCGAAAATCCCCAACAGCCATGTCTCCGTGGCCCTCGCCGATCGCCCGCCCGCTTGAGCACCGCTGCGCCGCCCATCGAGCGAGCAGAACGTGCGCGCAGGGGGGACACGCAAAAAAACGGCATCGCAACTTCGGATTACGAGGTTTCCGTCGAACCGCTGAATTCCCGGTGCAGGGCGGCATAGACACCACCGAGGGCAAGCAGTTGGCTGTGCGTACCCTGTTCGACCAGTTGGCCGCGGTCGAGCACGAGCACCAGGTCGGCATGTCGAATGGTGCTGAGGCGGTGGGCAACCACAACGCTGGTGCGTCCCCGCAACAATGCGGCCAGCGCCTTTTGAATGCGCGCCTCGGTCAGCGAATCCACGGAACTGGTTGCTTCATCCAGAATCAACAGGCGCGGTTCGGCGATCATGGCGCGGGCGAAACAAACCAACTGGCGTTGTCCCAGCGAAAGGCTGGCACCGCGTTCACCGACCTGCGTGGCGAATCCCGAGGGGAGCGAACCGATGATGTCGAGAAAGTCCAGTTGACGAACCACCGCCACGATCTCCTCGTCAGTCGCGGTCGGACGTCCCACGCGAATGTTGTCCATGATCGTTCCGCTAAAAAGGAAATTTTGCTGGCTGACAATGCCCATCTGGCGATGCAGCGACTCGGCGGTAATGTCGCGGGTGTCGTACCCGTCAATCAAAACCGCCCCGTCACCAGGAAGGTAAAACTTGGCCAGGAGATTGATGATGGAACTTTTACCGCTGCCCGTGTGTCCGACCAGTGCCACCGTCTGTCCCGGCGCCACCGTGAAACTGACATCGTGGAGCGCCGGCCGATCTGCGCCGTAACCAAACGAGACATGACGGAACTCGATGCGCCCCTCCATCCGCGGCAGTGGCCTGGCATGAGGCGGTTCCTTCCAATCCGGCTCGGCGTCGAGCATTTTGAAAATCCGTTCGGCGCCCGCCATGGCCGTGAGAGCCTGATTATACATGGAGCCGAGCGGCTGAATCGAACCGAAGAAGATGTTGGCCAGAAAGAAAAATTGAATCAGGTTGCCAACCGACATCTGGATCTGCGGATGCAGCACCCGATAACCACCCAGCAACAACAGCGCGGCGGCAAAAATCTGGCCATTGAGCTCGAGCATGGGCAGGAACACGCCCGAAGCGCGGGCGACTCCGACGTTAACCTTTGACTGGTCCAGCATCAGTTCCGCGAAGATACCGGCATTGACATCCTGGCGCACGAATCCCTGCGTTACCCGGATACCGTTGACCGATTCCGCCAGCGTGGCGGTGACCCGGCTCCAGTTCTCCAGCACCCGCCGATAGGCCTGACTGAGAATTTTTCGGAACCGGCGATTCAACGCCACCACACCGGGCGCCATGGCCAGCACCACCAGAAACAACACCCAGTCTGACCAGAGCATCAGCACCGCGGCCACCAGCATCTGCCCACCCTGCACCGCGCTGATGAAGAAGACATCCGCCACGCCGACGCGAACCGATTCGGCATCCGAGGTCATCCGACTGATGATACTGCCGAGCTTGGTACGATTGAAGAAACTCATCGGCATCTGCATCAGCTTGGCAAAAATGTCCCGACGAATGTCCTGCACGACCGACTCGCCGAGTTCGAGCGCGAGCCGCTGGCGATAGTGGAAGCAAAACTGGGTGAAGGCCGCCAGCGCGAGAAATCCGACCGCTCCCCGCCACGTCCCGATCCGGTCGTGCCGTGTGATCGGGCCATTGATGACTTCGCCCATCACCCAAACCAGCAACGGCAATTGCACCGCCCGCGCCAGCACCAACACAAACAACCAATTGCGTTTGGCCGCATACGGCCGCGTGTAGCCGAACAACCGCCAGATCAATCCCCATTCCAGGGGGCGTTGCTCGACATCGTCCTCTCCCCGTTCCTGTTGAACATGAGCAATGGCGGCGCGCGGTTTTCTGGTCATCGGACGGTTCCCTCCGCGAATTGCAGTTCGAGCGCGCGTCGGTACGGCCCGTCCACGCGCGCCAGTTCGTCGTGGGTGCCCCATTGCGCCACGCGCCCGCGTTCCAGGACCAGAATTCGGTCCGCTCGACGTGCGGTACTGATGCGGCTGGCCACCATCAACGTCGTGCGGCCTTTCATCGCGGATTCAATCGCCGCCAGAATCTCGGTTTCGGTGCGAGGGTCCACCGCCGCCGTTGGATCGTCCAGTAGCAGAATCGCCGGATCAAGAAGGATGGCGCGCGCCAGCGCCAAACGCTGGCGCTGACCGCCGGAAAGGTCTTTGCCGCCTTCGCGCAGCAGCGTGTCGTACCCGCGCGGCATCGCGCAGATGAACTCGTGGGCGGCGGCGATTTTTGCCGCGCGCTCGATTTCTTCCTGGCTGGCGTCGGGATGGCCAAACGCGATGTTGGCGGCGATGGTGTTACTGAAAAGGAAACTCTCCTGGAAAACGACGCCCATGTTGCGCCGCAGATCATCGAGATTGAGGCGGCGCAGATCCACACCGTCGAGCAAAACCCGTCCGTGTGTTGGATCGTAGAAGCGCGGGATCAGACTCAGCAACGTGGTCTTGCCGGCACCGGTGGCGCCCACAATGGCCAGACATTCGCCGGGACGAATTTCAAAGCAAACGTCCTGCAACACCGGCTCACCCTTCGTGTAGGCAAACGTGACCGACTCGAAAGCGATGGCCCCTTTGGCGCGCGGCAACGGCAGCGCGTCGGGCGGACTGACAATTTCAACCGGGGCGTCGAACACCTCGAAGACGCGTCGCGCGCCGGTGAGGCTCTGTTGGATCGTGTTGGCGATGCCGGCAAAATTGGAAATCTGACCGGAAAACTGTTGCAACAGCCCGGCAAAAACCACCAACCCCGCGCCCAACGGCAACTCGCCGTCAATGACCAGAAAACCGCCATAGGACAGCAACAAGAAAATGTTGACCTGTGTCAGGAAACCCATGCCGGGGACAAACAGGCTGACGCGCCAAAAGATGGATTGCTGTTGTTGGCGGACCGCCTGATTGCTCTGCGCGAAGAGGGCAATCTGTTCGCGTTCGCGGGCGAACCCCTTGATGGTCTGAATACCCTGAACGCTCTCGGAAAGTTTCAAAATCATGTCGTCCACCAACTCGCGGTTACGGATGTATTGTGGTTGAACCATTCGGGAAAACAACGTGGACCCCCCCCACAGCAACGGCGTGGTCGCCAGGCAGACCAGCGTCAGCTTGACGTGAATGGCCAACATGTACGCCAGATACACCGACAGCGACAACATCATGATGGCGCTCTGGATGAGGACGTTGTTGACGAAGTTGCCGACACTGCGGGAGTCACCGGTCACGCGGTTGATGATGGAACCGCTGGCATTATCGTCGAAAAAACGAAAACTGAGTCGCTGGAGCTTGTCATAGACGCGTGAGCGCAGGTCAAACATCACATACCGCTCAATGAGGGTGGCGGAGGCAAAGTTGTACGCAAAATTGAACAGCGCCCGCAACGCCGCCAGCGCCAGCAACACGATAGCGATCGCCGTCACCACTTCCATCGGTCGCCAGCCCGCCGGCGGCGCGATTCCCCATGGCCAGCGCGGCGACGGAGCGCTGGGCTGTACCACATGTCGGATATAGTCAATCCCCAACCCGGTCAGGCCAAGTCCGCCCATGCCAAGCACCAGCAACGCGAGCTGACAGAGAAACACCGCCACGCACCGGCCCCGATACCGCCACGCCAGCGCCATCAGACGACGAACCAGCGTCCAGTTGGAAACCGTTGGAGAAAGGGAAACCATCGTCGCACGCCCGCAGGCATTACGAGGATGGCGGAGGCGACTGCCGCCGCTGACACAAGACAACCAGCCCGGCGCTGGTCATCATGGTCAGACAAAAAAGCAGGCCAATCCCCAGCAGAACGGCGCCGACCTTGTTGAAGGTCTTGGCCTGGATTTCAGGGTTGAACCAGCCGTCGTAAGTAAACCAGATGAAAAACGCCGCCACAATGCCGCTGCGGACCGCATAGTTTTTGAACGTCTCCTCGGCGCTGGGACGCGGCGGCGGCGCCGTCTCCGGGGACGACGATTGTGGCGTGGGCGACAGCGGCGAAGGCGGTGTGGTGGAGGGCTCGGTTGCCATGGAAGTGGAGAAAAGGGCTTAGCGGAGGGCGGCGCGCACAATCTCGATGAGCGAGCAAGATGTCCTCTTGCTGCGCGGCAACGGCGGCTTCATCTTGGCGAGTTGTTCGACCGGCAATTGCAGCAACTCGTACTCGGCCTGCAACCAGTCGTCCACATCGTGTCCGTGTTGGCAGCCGCGTTCGAGATAAATCGCATAGGCGCGCGCCGCAATCTGTTCGTGTGACGGACAGACGACGGGGCGCCTTTCGGTCCTGTTCGCTTCTCTTATTGCCATTGCCTGTGGGAATAGTATTGGCAGAGTTTCGCGCGATTGCAAGTTTTTGGTGGGTGTGGCGGAGTTTGACCGCATCCCCTGTCTCTGGTAAAGAACTGCCACCATGCATTGGCCTCCCACATGGTGGATACGGCTGCAACCACGCCTCTGGGCACAACTCGCGAAACGGACTCCCCGCGAGAACGCTTTTTTGGTGCTTCTGCCCATTGTCGGCGTGGTGGTCGGGTTGGCCTGCGTCCTCACTGCACACCTCATCGCGTTCGTGCAAAACCTTTTTTGGGGAAACGGTACCAACATGCTCACGGCCGCAGCCGGCAATCCGTGGCCTCTGCGAATTCTCATCCCGCTGGTGGGCGGGTTGATTGTGGGCGTCATCGGATGGGGACTGCATCTGGAAACGCGCGGCGGCGGCATCACCACCATCATCAATGCCCTCTCGCTCAAAGGTGGCATCCTGTCGCTGCGGCAGACGATGCCGCGTGATTGGGCGGCCATTTTTACGATTGCCACGGGCGGTTCGGTGGGGCGCGAAGGCGCGATGGCGATGTTGGCCGGCGGCATCGGCTCGCACCTGGGGCGTCGGTTCCAACTGAACACCCAACAGTTGCGAATGTTGGTTTGCGCGGCGTCGGCGGCGGCCTTGGCGGCGGTGTACAACGCACCCATTGGCGGTTCGTTGTTTGCGTTGGAGATTTTGATGGGAAGTTTTGCCATCGAAGTGTTCGGGCCGGTCGTGGTGGTATCAGTGATTTCGACGTTGGTGTTTCGCAGTTGCATGGGTAACCTGCCCCGTTTTGAGGCGCCTCGCTATGAACTGATATCGGGCTGGGAACTGGGTTGTTACCTTCTGCTGGGCGTGCTGACGGGGTTGGTGGCGTGGGTGTTTGTGCGGACGCTTTTTTTCTCGCAGGATTTTTTTGAAAAACTACCCCTACCCCGCTGGTTGAAACCGGCTCTGGGCATGACGTTGGTGGGCGTGCTCGGTATTTGGTGGCCGCACATCTATGGGAACGGTTTTGAACCGGTCAACCTGACATTGCGCGAGCAACTGCCGATCGTGTTGCTGGCAACACTGCTGCCCGTCAAGATTCTCGCCTCGTCGCTGACCTTCGGTTCGGGCGGCGCCGGCGGATTGTTCACGCCGTCGCTGATGATTGGGGCGCTTCTGGGCGGTCTCTACGGGTATGGGGTGCACCATCTTTTCCCTTCGACAACCGCCGAGCACGGGGCATACGCGTTGGTCGGCATGGGCGGCTTGCTGGCTGGCACAACCTGCGCGCCGTTGACCGCGATCATGATGATCTTCGAGCAAACGAATGCGTATCAGATCATCCTTCCTCTGATGTTCGTTTGCGTGGTGAGCCAGGCCACTGTCCGCGTGTTGCATGGTCGTTCGATGGAAGAAGAATCGTTCCGCCGCCAGGGGATCCGACTGCCGCGCGGTCCCGAGGAAAGCATCATGCAGACGTTGACCGTTCGCGATGTTATGCACGAGGAGGTGGATGCGATTGGTCACGATGCGCGGTTCACCGAGGTGGTCGAGCGTTTCCTGAAAGAGCCATACAACAACCTTTATGTGGTGGATGGGGAGGGACGTTTCCTCGGCGCCATTCGTCTCCATGCCTTGAAGGAGATGCTTCACCAGGCGGAAGCGTTGCCCATGGTCATCGCTCGCGATCTGGTGGACGATACCTGTCCGTTTCTTACGCCCGACCAACATCTCGGCGACACAATGGAGGTTTTCTGGCGCGAACACTCGGAGCGGCTTCCCGTGGTGGACGCGCCTGACACTCGCAAGTTGATCGCCTGGATCGGCAAACGCGATTTGTTCGGCGTGTACAGCCAGGAAATCCTCCGCAAACGCCAGCTTCTGAGCCGTTTTGTGGTCAAGGACGAAAAAGGAGAGCGGGATGTGTATGTCCCATTGCCGGAAGGCTTCCAGGTCACCACCCTGACCATTCCACCCACCATCGCCGGGCGGACCATCGCCCAACTCGCCCTGCGCAGCCGTTACAACCTCCACGCCCTCCAACTCACACGACGCGACCCCGTCACCGGCCGCCCGCACGTCGAAATCCCCACCCCCGATTCAAGCCTCGACGAAGGCACCCAACTGATTGTCATCGGCCCCGCGGAAGGCCTTGCCCAGTTCCAACTCGACATGTACAGCACCGCCACCGACGATGAGCCTGACGCCCGCTGAAATCGTCCTGACCACCTTCAACGCCCGCTACATCCATTGCGCGTTCGGCCTGCGCTATCTCTACGCCAACCTCGGCGACCTCCAACCGCGCGCCCGCATCCTCGAATTCGACCTCCAACATCGTCCCCTCGATGCCGCCGAGGCTATCCTCGCGCTCCAACCCAAAATCGTCGGCATCGGCGTGTACATTTGGAATGCCGACCAATGCCTCCAACTGGTCAAACTCCTGAAACAACTCCGCCCCACCCTCACCATCGTCCTCGGCGGCCCCGAAGTCAGCCACGAACCCGACCAACAGGAAATCTGTCGGCTCGCCGACCACGTTCTTCCCGGCGAAGCCGACCTCACGTTTGCCGCCTACTGCCGCAACAGTTCCCTCCCCTTCCCTGCTGCTCCTCCCAACCTTGCCGACATCACCCTGCCCTACGACCTTTACACCGACGACGATATTGCGCATCGCGTCGTTTATGTCGAAGCCTCACGCGGATGTCCTTTCCACTGCGAGTTCTGCCTGTCCTCACTCGACAACGGCGTCCGTCGGTTCCCGCTGGAGAGGTTTCTGTCCGCCATGCAACGCCTGCTTGATCGCGGCGCCCTCGCGTTCAAATTCGTGGATCGCACATTCAACCTCGACCTCCCCACCGCCACCGCCATCCTTCGTTTCTTCCTCGAACGCCATCGGCCGGGGCTCTTCCTGCACTTCGAGGTGATTCCCGACCGTTTCCCCGAACCGTTGCGCTCGCTTGTCGAGCAATTCCCTCACGGCTCGCTCCAGTTCGAAATCGGTATCCAAACCTTCAACGAGGAGGTCGCTGCCCGCATCGGACGCCAGCAGGACAACGCAAAAGCCGAGGAAAACCTCCGTTGGTTGCGCGAACACACCGGCGTCCACCTCCACACCGATCTCATTATCGGGTTACCGGGCGAGAGCCTTGAAAGTTTCGCGGACGGATTTGACCGACTCGTCGCCCTGCGTCCGCACGAAATCCAGGTTGGCATCCTCAAACGTCTGCGGGGTACACCCATTGCGCGACACGATGCCGACTGGCAAATGCTCTACAGCCCGTTGCCGCCCTACGAAATCCTCCAAAACAGCCATCTGGATTTTGCAACGATGCAACGCCTCCGCCGGTTTGCCCGCTACTGGGACCTCATTGCCAACAGCGGCCGATTTGTGGAGACGACTCCGAAGATTTGGGGCGACGCCTCGCCGTTCTGGTCGTTTCTGCGGTTCAGCGACTGGCTCTACACTCGGACGCGCCAGACACACAACATCGCGTTGTCGCGTCTGACCGGATTGTTGGAACAATATCTGGGCGCCTCCCGCGAAGTTCAGGCCGCCCTGGAACGGGACAGCCATCGCGCGGCGGCATCGCGGCAACGACAGGCTCGACACGCCTCAGCGTTTCTTGGGGAAAGCCTCCCGATACGGATGCGGTGACACCACGTTCGGCTCCTCAATGGCATCGGGCGGCGTGTATCGCCAGGTGGCGCGATTCTCGACCCACCATTGATACCAGACCACCGCGCCGCCTTCTATCCGCCGTCCTGTGGCCACCGTAAACACAGTGGCGGCGGCGTTGCGCACCAGCGGATTGCGGTCGGTCAGGGCAGGCGCGATCTTGTCCAATTCCTCTTTCACCTGGGCGGGCGACTTCACGGAGATCGTGTTGACGAAGAGGTCCACCTGTTGCATCACACGAAACGCCCGTCCCATTTCCAAAAGAATCACCGCCAACACCAGGCCAAAAACGATCAACACAAACAACCCTTTCTCCCGCTGCCGCCGCTGGAGCTGTCGCATCTCGCGCTGGGCGCGCAATGCATGGAGACGTGAATCGTACATGGCCTTTCTACTATGCCGCTACGACGCGTTGTTGGCCAGACAAACTTGCAACCTACGGCAATCGCACAACGAATTCGCGTCCCTCAAACTCCAACCGGACCAAACGCGGCTCTATGGCCAGCACCCGCGCCTCGTCAATCACGTCCCCCACCACAACCGTCTGCCCGTTGATCAACGCCTCCCGCACACCGGCGTGAACCGTCACCCCCTGCAACTGTAACCGGGGCAGCGGCCTTGGCGGCAAGGGCGCCGCCACCGTGGGTTTGGGTTCGGGTTTCGGCTCCTCTTTGGGCGGTGGCGCGACTTCTTTCGAGGAAGAAGACGGCGTGGGAAGAGGCGAGGAAATGGATGCCGCCAGTTTCTCCAGCGGAGCTGTCACCGCCGGGGTGATCGCCGCGGGCGACGGCGCGGACACGGGCACGGGTGCGGGTACTGCCACAACATCAGCGCGCGGCGGTGTGGCGGTGATTGTCCGCAGCCACCAGTAGCCGAAGCCCCCCGCGCCCAAAAGCAGCAACGCCCCCAGAAGGAGGATTAGATGAAGATAACGCGGAACTCGCGCCACGGTGGAACGCGGAGCGGGAGTTGTGACGTTGGCCATTCGGAGATTGCCGGTGGCGCGGGGCACGGCAGTTGGTGGACGGGACGGCAACGGTCCACCGCTGGCGGCATTTTGCTGGGTACGTTTGAGCGCGTCGCTGATCAGGCTCATGCGTGTTCCCCTTGAAGCTCTTCGATGGCCAGTTTGACCAATTCGTCGGTCAACACCTGTTGCTCATTGACAAAGCCCGCCAAGAGCGTTTTGTCGCAAACCGCGTTGATCAGCCGAGGAACGCCGCCCGAATACAGATACACGCGCTGCACGGCATCGCGGTCGAAACAGGGGGTTCCATTGGCGCCTGCCAGAGCCAGACGGCTGTGGATGTAGTCGTTGGTCTCCTCGGCGGAGAGCGGCCCCAAATGGTAGCGGATCGTGATGCGCTGGCGGAGTTGGCGAAGCGCCGGGTCGGCGAGTTTGTCGCGTAGTTCGGGTTGTCCGATGAGGCAAATCTGCATGAGTTTTTGGTTGTGGGTTTCCAGATTGGAAAGCAGACGAATCTGTTCGAGCAGCTCGTGGGTGAGATTCTGCGCTTCGTCGAAAATCAACACGACATCGTTACCCTGATTCGCCTGTTCGAGCACGTATTCGTTCAGCGCGTTGAGGATCGAGAGGCGATCCGTGCGGCGCAACGGCAATCCCAACTCCAGCGCCACAGCCCGCAGCAACTGGCTGGCGGTGAGGAATGGATTGAGGATGAGCGCGGTTTTGTAATTCGGGCCGAGTTCCTCAAGCAGTTTGCGGCAGACGGTGGTTTTTCCCGCGCCCACCTCGCCGGTGAGTTGGATAAAACCTTTGCGCTCGCGGATTCCAAACAACAGGTGGTTCAGCGCTTCCTGATGCCGTCGGCTCAGAAATAAAAAACGCGGATCGGGCGTGATGTTGAATGGCGCCTCGCGCAGTTTGTAATATTCCAGATACACGCTCATATCTTACACGTTTCAGGGGAGCAGGTAAAATGCCATTCTGCCCGCCCGGAACGTTTGACATTCCTTTTATCCCGATGCAGGATGTGGTTGTCAACATGAGGTTGCGCCATGAAACGATTTGCTGTTCTCAGTCTGCTGTTGCTGGGCGGTTGTGTCGTGCAATCTTTTCATCCGTTTTACCGTGAACAAGCGAAGGTGAATCCGCCGGAAGTGACGGGCGAATGGAACCTGGTCGCCGCCGGCAGCGACACCAACGTGGCCTGTAAACCGTGGGTATTTTCCGCTGACAATGAATTGACCACATACGACGAGAACAATCTCCCTGCCAAACTCAAGGCAACCTTCTTCAAGATCGGCAACCAGTTGTTCTGCGACTTCGAGGCCGGCGAGGTCGAAGAAGGCAAACTCAACGCCTACTGGATTCTCCACGTCCGCCCCGTCCACACCGTCGCCAAAGTTCAACTGGACAAGCAACAACTAACCCTAATCCCCCTCAACTTCGATTGGTTCAAGAAATCGCTTGCTGCCAACCAGATTGATCTGCCGTGCCTCAAGGGTCACAAAGAACATGACTTTCTCCTGACCGCCAGCCCGGAGCAATGGGCGGGCTTCCTGGAAAAATACGCTGCCAATACCAATGCCTTCCCCCCAAACACCGCCTACGTCCTCAGAAAACGCTTATGACATTCCGCCAGTTGCTGCTCATTGGCTACAGCCTATCAACTCTCCTGGCCTGTGCCGACACTATTGAACTGACCGACGGACGAAAGATTACCGGCACCATCACTGGTTATGCCAACATGACGTTTGAGGCCGTTTCCGACAAGGGACAAGCTTTGAAGCTACCCGCCGCCACGGTCAAACACATCGTCTTCGGCGACCGTGTGGCACCCAGCCGCCTTGAAACCCGCACGGGGAACCTCGACGCCAAACTGGTCGAATATGTGCAGTCCACCTTTCTGTGCGAATCACGCGACGGGAAACCGCAAGTCGTCAAATCTGTCCTCGTCAACCGCATCCTCCTGGCCCGTGAAACCAAACCCGACGAAGCGACCGCCAACGGCAAAACCTTCACCCTTCCCGGTGCGATCTCCCACGGCGAGGCCGTCCCACTGGAATCGCTGCTCACGCCCGGCAAAGTAACGGTCGTTTTCTTCTTTGGCAGCCTCGGTCAACAGGGAGTCCAATGCCAACTGGTCAATGCCCACCTCGACAACGTCGTCAGCAAACAATCTAACATCGCCATTCGCAAAGTGGACATCGGCGAGTGGGAATCGGAGGTTGCCGCCCAGTACAAAGTCACCGCCATCCCGCGGCTTGACATTTACGATTCCACTGGCAAGCTGTTCCAAACGATTTTGGGCCACCGTCCAGGCGATCTGACGGCCGCCCTGAAAAAAGTCCGATGACAAACATCACAGGAGCCACCATGAAAATAGTTCTCGCTGTTCTTTTGCTTTTTGCGGCCGCTGTCAGCCACGCCGACACCATCCACCTGTCCTCCGGCAAGGACATCACCGGCACCGTCACCGGTTACGGCAATATGAACTTCGACATTGACATCGAAGGCGGCGCCTCGACGCGGCAGGCAGCCGCCACCATCAAGTCCATCGAGTTCACCCCGCGCGAAGTCTCTTTTGAGTTGCGCGGACGTCCCGCCGCCAGCGGCACTCTCACCGCCTACGAAGGCGGCGCGTTCCTTCTCCAAAAAGCCAACGGCCAAACCGACAAGCTTCCCGCCATGTTGGTCACCAGCGTCAACTTCGGCGGCACCGCCAAGAAGTTTCTGCTCATTTCCGGTGGCGGTCAGTTGGACCTCAAAAAAATCCTTGCTCCTGGTAAAATCACCATCGTGGACTTCTACGCCGAGTGGTGTGGCCCCTGCAAACAGATTGGACCGCAATTGGAAAAGCTCAACAAGGAAGACCCCGATGTCGTTCTCCGCAAGGTTGACATTGTCAAATGGGGCACTCCCGTCACCAAACAGTTCGACATCAAAGGAGTCCCGCGCATCCAGGTTTACGACCGCAAAGGCAACCTCACGGGCACGGTCTCCGGCGCCAGCATGGACGCCGTAATGGCTTATGTCAGAGCCGCCAAAGAAGCCAAGTAATCTATAAATCCACATACTCCCTTCCATGAAAGATCCGCGCGTCGAAAAACTCGCCAATCTTCTTGTTGATTATTCCGTCAAACTCAAACCTCGTGACATCGTCGCCATCAACGGCGAGGCCATCGCCGCGCCGTTGATCCGCGAAGTCTATCGGGCCGCCCTGCGACGTGGCGCCTTTGTCATTTGCGACATCGCGCTCGACAGCGTGTCAGAGATTTTCTACGCCGAGGCCAACAAGGAACAACTCCAATGGCTCTCCCCGTTTGCTCTCTACAAGGTCCGCAAGATTGACGCTTCCATCGGCATCTGGGCCGACGAAAACACCAAAGGTCTCTCCAACGTGGACCCCAAACGTCTCGCGCTGGCCTCTGCCGCTCGCAAACCGATCAGCAAACTTTTCATGGACCGCGCCGCCGCCGGCACACTCCGCTGGTGCGGCACCCAGTGGCCCTGCCATGCCAGTGCCCAGGATGCCGAAATGTCCCTTGAAGAATACGAGGACTTTGTCTTTGGCGCCGGTCATCTCGACGCCTCTAATCCCATCCGTGTCTGGCAACAAATCTCTCAACGTCAACAGGCGCTCGCCGACTTCCTCAACCGCCGCCGCCAGATCCGCATTGTGGCCGAGGACACCGACATCACCTTCTCCATCAAGGGCCACAAATGGATCAATTGCGATGGCCGTTACAACTTCCCCGACGGCGAGGTCTTTACCGGTCCCGTCGAGGACAGCGTCGAAGGCCATATCAAATTCAGTTTCCCCGCCGTTCACGGCGGGCGTGAAGTGGACGGCATCCGTCTCACCTTCGAAAAAGGTAGAGTCGTCAAGGCCGAGGCCAGCAAAGGCCAGGACTTCCTCCGCGCCATGATCGCCATGGACAAAGGCTCCTGCTATCTCGGCGAAGCCGCGTTTGGCACCAACTACAACGTCAAACGCTACACCAAGAATACTCTTTTCGATGAAAAGATCGGCGGCACCATCCACCTCGCCCTCGGCGCCGGCTACCCCGAAACCGGCAACAAGAACCGTAGCGGCCTGCACTGGGACATGGTTTGTGACCTGCGCAACGGCGGCGAGATTTACGCCGACGGCGAGCTTATTCAGAAAAACGGCCGTTTCCTGAACAAAAAGTTTCCGCAACCCTGATCAGGGCGGCTGCGGCTTCGTCGCAAGCTTTTGCCGCCTCGGCGTCGCCACGGTTCGCGCACACAAGCACGGCGAACTTCCGTTTTGGAGCGACCCATGCCAGGGAGTAGTTCAGCGTATTGCTGCCGTTGTGGGTGAGCACTTTGCCGCCACCCCATTTTCGTTCGCACACAATCCACCCCAACGCGTAGTTGCCGCCGAACGGGGGTGTCATCGCGTTCTGATAGAAGTTTGTTGGCAACAGCGAGGGCTCGCCGCACAGACCGCGCAACCAATCGGCGACAAAGCGCGCCCAGTCCTCCAGTGTGCAATGGATACGCCCCGCCGGGCCGAGCACAGGTGGGTTGTCAGGTTTGCCGTCGTGGCTACCAAACCCGACGCTTTTCATTCCGAGCGGCGCGAAAAGACGTGTCCGCATTAACTCCTCCCAACTGGCGTCCATCACCTGCTCGGCCATCGCGCCGGCGATGACGTAGCCGAGGTTGGAGTAAACGTATTTTTCGCCAGGAGGGATTTCTGGTCGGGCGCGCAGTGCCACCTGGCGGCGTTGTTCGCGGATCGGCCGTTTGGAGTTTGTCCATTTGTCGTTCGCGGGTAACCCGCCGCGATGAGAGAGCAGGTGTACCAAGGTCACGTTTTGCAACGGTTCGAGCGCATTAGGGAACACCTCGCCAACGGGTGTTTCCCACTTCAATTTCCCCTGCTCCACCAACAAGCCGATCAGCGTGGCGGTCATGGCTTTTGTGTTCGAGCCGAGGTGCCAAAGCGCGTTTGTCGGAGCGCCAGCGGCGCCGATGGCCGCCATCCCTTGGTCGGTGACAATCGCGCCTGCCAGCGCGGGAAGTTTGTATTTTTCGCGGACGGTCGTCAGTGTGTCGTTGATGTCCGCATACGCCACCACGCCGCATGACAAGAACAAAAGAAACATTTTCATTCGTCCACCGCTGTCAACAAAAATGCCGTCAAGCTGCCGGCGACGACACCCGATGCGTGGGCTGCCATGCTCACCTGCGGCGTCATCAGGTCGAAGAGGACCTGCAGACCGATCACCAGTGCCACGCGTTGGAGCCGTTGCAATGCCAGGCGCGAGCGGGCGACTCGCCAGGTGCGGAGCCAGATGATTGCCATGGCGCCGACCAACCCCATGATGCTGCCGGAAGCGCCAACCAAAAGGTCATCCTGAACCACTCGCCCCCATGACAGCGCCACGACAAACCCCATCGAGGCCACTCCCGAAAACAGATAGACTGCCATGAATTTGAGGCGTCCCAGAGTCACCTCGACAAACGGCCCCAGCAAGAGCAGCCCCAGCATGTTCATCACCAGGTGCAGCCAGCCACAGTGCAGGAACATCGCCGCCAGCAGTCGCCAGGCATCGCCGTTGAACACCGCCGTTGCTGACACGGCCCCCATTTCGTACAACACATGCTCGTCGGTGCTGCCGCCTGCTAGCGTCTCCAGCAGAAACATCACCACATTGATCCCAATCAGAATCTGCGTTGCATGCGCCGCCCGCCAACGGAATTGCGGACGCGGCTCTGTTTGCTCCTCCAGAAAAGGAACAATGTCGGTTTCAGAAGCAACCGTCAAAGGGAACGCCAGCCGTCGCGCAATGGCGGCCTGGGCCACCGCGTCGGTCTCCCACTCCAAGAGACGGGTGAGACGTTGGCGGGCTTTTTCTGTCTGGCCGGCTGCCGTCTCGGCTGTGGCGCGCCAGAATTCTTGCGTCGTCACGGGTAACCAGTCGAGCGATTCCGAGAGCAGGCGTTCCACTGCGGTCGTCCGTCCACAAAACGCCAGTACCATCATGCGCGCATAATCGCGGCTCGGTTGATGCCCACTCTGTTCGAGAGCGCCGCCGCATTGGGCATACACCCAGAGCATCCGCTGGAGATCACCGGTTTCACCCAGCGCGCGAAGGTAGGACAACAAGAGGCCAACATCCCGCAACAGGCCGGTCATGCCCACACTGCTGTTGACCCAGTCCACCAATTCTTCCCAACGTCCGCTGATCCGATACATCTGCGCCGCGGCGGCGCGGCCGGTCAGCCCACCAAAGGCTGCCAGGCGCTGCAGGATGCGCATCGCTTCTTCCGACTCGCCCCGTTGCGCGAGCCACATGGCTCGCAACAGTTGGGGACGGTGACGGTCGGGTTCAAACGGATGCAGCCAGGCCAGTGCCATGGCAAGCCGCCAGGCCGCCGAATATCGTTGTGCCATTGCCCAACGCCAGACCAGCCGCGATCCAAGCAACGGCAACAGCACAAAAACCGTCCACGCGATTCCTGAGACAATTCCCGTCAACGACGGGAAAAGCATCAGCCCCGCGGCCAATAATACCAGGATGCCGCCATTGACAATGACCCAGCCGCGATAGGCTAGTGCCTTTGTTCGAATCGCGCGTACCAGTACCATGCCGGCGGAAAAGGCAACGGCCCAGATCAATATGTAATTCAGGTCCATCCGGTTGTTGACTTGCCTTACTCTCTGGTTACCCTCGCACCGTGAGCCAAGTCAATCCAGTCGAAATTCTCTACACCGCCGCCCATGGGCATTTCCCCGACAGCGAGCCGCTCGGCGGCGGCAAGGCAGTGGCGGACTATCTGGAACGCGAGCATCCGCACTGGACGATGCTGACTCCTCGTTCGGTCGGATTGACGCTGGCAAAACCGCTCACCGAGATGACAGAATTGCAATATGCCCGTTTCTGCCGCCAATTCGAGCGAGCCGTCACCGACGTGATTTTTCAGCGCGACCCGCAGCGATGCGTTGTTCTGGTCAACGACATCAGCGAAGGACCCGACTTTCGGCGGTTGGGAGAAGCGGGGTATCGGGTGGCAACAATTTTTCACGTGGACGTTGTCGAGTATTTCACCAAGTTCTATTTGCGCAATCTGGTGCGACCGGAACGGTTGACGCGGTTTCGGTGGCGTTATGCGCCCGATGTGTTGCGGCTTGTGTTTGAAAAGCAATCCGATTGTGTCCGTCACAGTCGCCGCTTGATTGTGCCGTCAGAACCGATGCGGGAAGTGATTCTGCGCTGTTATCCGTGGTGTCTGCCCGAAAAAATTGTCGTAATCCCGTGGGGGAACATTGCGGTGCCACACCCGGTGGAACCGTTGGATGTTGCCGAGGACGAGTTTGTGATTGTAACGATGAGCCGGTTATCACCGGAAAAAGGGATCGAACGGCTTTTGCGGGCATTACCGAGCGTGACAGTGCCGCGGTTGCGCGTGTTCATCTGCGGCGCTCCTGCCTACATGAGGGGACGCGCTTACGAACGCAAATTGCGGCGGCTGGCGGCGGGGTTGCCCGTGACTTTTACCGGACATGTCGGTGGTGCGAGAAAAGCCGCTTTGCTGGCGCGCGCGGATTTGTTTGTGTCGCCCTCGCGGCATGAAAGTTACGGACTGACGATTGCAGAAGCCATGGCGTATGGGTGTCGGGTTATCTCACACGGGCATTACGGAGCGCGCGGCGAAGTGGTGGATTGCTCCGATTCGCAAATCCTGGCTCGTGAGATCAATGAAGCAGCGAGATTGGGGCGACAGCCAAAAGTACGGTCTACCGCCTCATCGGATGCTGCCAGTCGGATCGCAGATTTGCTGAAGTACCTGAGCGCACAAAAATAAAAGGGGCGAACGCTCATCGCGTTCGCCCCGTAAAGGGTGATCGGGCGATTACTTCTTCGGGCAGGGGCCGAGCGTAGCACCTTCTTTTTTGTACTTCTCAACAGCATCGCGCGCCACAACGGCGGTCTGGTTTTTGACGCACATGACAACACCCTCGTTCCAGTGCGGACGGGGGCCCAATTCATATCCTTTGCTGGTATATTCGGCGACCTGGGCTTTCAGGACCGCGATCTGTTCATTACCCTTGTGCATCACCACGAGGTCTTCCGAAACTTGCGCTCCTTTGCGAATCATTTCCGGCACCTGCCAGATGGGGGCGGCGACCGGTTTCCCATCCAGCATCATGGGACAAATCACATTCGGGTACCCAAGGCGGGCACCTTTGGCGAGGAAGGCAGAAACCGCATCCTGTGAAACCATCATGATCTGCCCCTGGTATTGCAAGGGGATCAGGTCCGGACTGGCCGCAGAGCCGACTTGTGCCGATCCGACCCACGCATCACCCGGCGATGGTAGAACCCAAATATCTTGTGCGCTTGCCGCGTTGATCCCTACCCAGGCAGACAACACAAGCGCCACACACGCAGAACGGACAATGTTCATCTGTTTCATAAACTAGCCTTCCTTGTAGGACTGTATTCTACCGGCCTTTTCTCTCAAGTCAATCTCAAACCAAAACATTCTTTATGACGCTACTACGTTGAGCTGCAATCCGTAAAGCACTCGTTCCATGACTTGGTCTTCGCCTGGCAATCGCATGTATGGCTGTCGTCCCAGCGATTGAAATCCCATTGTTTCAAAGAAAATACAGGCGGCCGTATTCCGCGCATTGACGCCGGCATGGACACCACGGACACCCGCTCCGCGGGCGCAGTTCAGCCACTGTTCGAGTATATGTTGCCCAATATGCAACCCACGATGACTGCTTCGCAGATTGATGTGCAGATGAGCGGGATATTCGTGCAGGGGAATCTTGTTGGCGAGGCCTTTTTGTCGCCACAATGTGCAATTGGCTCGAACCAAGGCACGTGCCTGTGGATGGCGAAATGTGCCACGGCACAAGGCCTTCAGCAAAGCGAGCGGTACAATGCGGCCGATCATGATCCGATGAAAGCGCGCCGTGTTGTAACATCCGATGACATAACCAACAACTCGTCCCTCCGAGACCGCCACAATAGCTGATTGCGGTTCGAAGTCTGTGTAGTATCGGGTCAGCAGATCGGCAAACACTTCGCGGTCAGGAAAAAACCGTTCCATCGGCTCGCCGCAATCCGCCGTGTCACAACAGATTTGCCGAACCGCCTCGCGGTCACGCGGTTCATACATGCGAAGAACAAAATGGCGTTGGGAAGACATCAGTGGGAACTGCGGTACCCCGCACATGAGCTGGGCGTCTCCCAAAGACGCACCTCCACCACCGGAAGTCCGTGCTGGGAAGCGTATTGAAAGATCATCTTGGCAATATTTTCCGCAGTGGGGTTGTCTTCCAACACTACAAATACCTCCCCTCGTTCCCGCAACAGGGGCACCAGCGGGTCATCCTTGCAGAGCACCATGCGGTGATCCAGGGTGGCATCCACCCACTCCTTCAAGACCCGTTTGATCTCGCCAAAATCCTGAACCATCCCCCGCTTGTCCAACGAAGTCATCTCGATATCCACTTCCAATCGCGCGTTGTGGCCGTGCAAGTGCCGGCATTTGCCCGGATAATTCAGGAGCCGATGACCGTAACAAAAGTCAATTGTCTTGGTAACCTTGAACATGACCTGATAATGCGCCAAACATCGCCACTGCGCAACCCCAACCAGGCCACGCAGCGCACTTTATCGAAACATCCTGCCGCTTGCAAAAAACGACACTCCATCTTTTTTCTTCATGCCAACAATCGCCCGCCATCTACAACCAGGGTGTGTCCCGTAACGAAGTCGCCCCCTTCGAGGAGATAGAGCACGGCATTGACCACGTCCTGCGGCGTTCCCAAGCGCCGCAGCAGTGTAGCCTTACGGATCGCTTCTCGCTCCCGCTTCGTCATATCGGATGGCAACAACACCGGGCCGGGCGCGATGGCATTGACCTGAATTTGGGGTGACAATTCTTTCGCCAGTGATTCGGTCAGACCGATGACGCCGGTTTTCGATACAAGATAGGGCAGATAATCCCGATAAGCGTGCCGTGCCGCCCAATCCGCAAAGTTGATGATGTGTCCCCGTCGCATATAGCGAGATACTTCCCAAGCAAACAGAAAAGGCCCCTTCAAATTTGCGTCAAGATGGAAGTCCCAGTCGTTTTCCGTCAACTGTCGAAACGGGGTTCGACGAAAGACCGCCGCTGAATTGATCAGCACATCAATTCGCCCAAATCGTCGAACCGCTTTCCGCACCGCGACGCGCACTTCCCGCTGTTTTGTCTGGTCGGCGCGCACGGCCAGTGCATCCACCCCTGCTGCCTTGATCGCCGCAACTGTATTCCGTGCCGCGTCATACGAGGTGTTGTAATGAACAACGATATTGGCGCCTCGCCGCGCCAACGCCATCGCGATCGCGCGTCCCAACCGCTTGGCGGCGCCCGTGACCAGGACGGTTTTGCCTTCCAGTTTCACCCCGAAGAGCTTACCTGCTTGCCCATGAGCGCGCAAGAGGACTATACTTCCGCTCATGCCCAATGGCACGCCACAAATTTTTTCCGTTAGCGAATTAACTCGCCGCATCAAAGGGATGCTCGAAACTGCCCTGTCCGCCGTTTGGGTCGAAGGTGAAATCTCCAACTTCGCCACAGCAACATCCGGCCACTGTTATTTCACGCTCAAGGACGCGAACGCCGCGCTCTCGGTGGTCATGTTCCGCAACGTCGCCGCCCGTCTCTCGTTTCAACCCGCGGACGGTCTGCGCGTGCTTGTGGCGGGATCGGTCAGCGTGTACGAAAAACGTGGCCAGTACCAGCTCATTGCCACCCAGTTGCTGCCCAAGGGGATCGGCGCCCTGCAACTCGCCTTCGAACAGCTCAAACAAAAACTCGCCAAAGAAGGCCTCTTCGACGCCGCCCGCAAGAAACCGCTTCCCGCCCTGCCCCGTCGCATCGGCCTTGTCACCTCCCCCGCAGGCGCCGCCATCCGTGATTTTCTCAACATCATCGGACGCCGTTTCCCCAACCTGCACATCATCATCAACCCGGTCCGTGTTCAGGGCGACGGCGCCGCCGAGGAAATCGCCGCGGCGATTGATGAGTTCAACGCGCTTAACCTTGTGGACGTCATCGTCATCACGCGCGGCGGCGGTTCACTGGAAGATTTGTGGGCGTTCAACGAAGAGGTTGTCGCCCGTGCCATTGCCCGCTCGCGTCTCCCAACCATTTCGGCGGTCGGGCACGAGGTTGACTTTACCATTGCAGATTTTGTTGCTGATCTGCGCGCGCCAACACCAAGTGCCGCAGCAGAACTGGTGGTCCGGGCAAAAGATGATCTTCGCGCCACGCTCGCGCAATACCAGAAACGACTCGACAAAGACCTTCGCTACCGGCTCAGCCAGGCCCACCGTCGCCTGGCCATGTGCGTCTTGCCGTCCCCATCCGCGCGGGTTCGTCAGCACCAGCAACAACTCGACGACCTTTCCCACCGCCTCTGTCAGGCCGTTGACGTCGCCCTGCAACAGCGACGCACGCGACTGACCTCCATCCGACTGCTCACCCCGCAGGCGCGTCTGCAACAAATCCGGGAACGCATGACCGCGCGCGCCGAGCGCCTCGCCGCTCTTTGGGCGCACATTCATCAGCAGATGCGCCATCGTCTTGCCCAGGCCCAAACCCGTTTGGAACTGCTCAGCCCCAACGCCACGCTCCGCCGCGGCTACAGCATCACGCGGTTGGCGGACGGGCGGATCGTGCGCAGCGTCACGGATGTGCCGGTCGGCACCGAAATTTCCACCCTGGTGCTTGATGGGCAATTCCGTTCTGTGGTAACGTCTCCGCCAATTTCCAATGAGAACCAGGAAAACAATCACATCGGGCGCTGAGTCGGGACTCAGTTTTGAACAGGCCATCGAGCGACTGGAAAAAATCGTCGCAGACATGGAAAGCGAAGAATTGCCCCTGGAGGACCTGTTGAAGAAGTACGAAGAAGGCACCCGCCTGGCGCGATTGTGCGGTCAGAAACTGGAAGAAGCCGAAAAGAAAATCGAGATTCTCTCCCGTCAGAGCAACGGAGAGGTGGAATTGAAACCGTTCGTTCCTTCGGATACCACCAAGCCCGAAGAAGGCCCCAGCCTTCTCTGACCTTTTCCAACAAGGAGCATTCATGGGCCGATACCTCGACATGATCAACAGCCCCGCCGACGTGAAACTGCTCACAATGGAGCAACTCACGACGCTGGCGCAGGAAATCCGCGACGAACTGGTCACAGTTCTCAGCAAAACCGGCGGACATCTTGGTCCCAACCTTGGCGTGGTCGAACTGACGCTTGCCATGCACCGGGTGTTCGATTCTCCCAAGGACCGGTTCGTATGGGATGTCAGCCACCAAGTCTATGTCCACAAGCTTGTCACCGGACGACGCGCCAATTTCAGCAAGATTCGGCAAACGGGCGGCCCGATGGGGTTTGCCTGTCGCAGTGAAAGTCCGCATGATTGTTTTGGCGCCGGGCACGCCGGCACGGCACTTTCCGCAGCGCTGGGTATGGCTGCCGCTCGCGACAAGGCGGGTGGTGACGAGCATGTTGTCTGCGTGATCGGCGACGCCGCCCTGACCAATGGCATCACCCTGGAAGCACTCAACAACATCAAGCATCACACCAAGCGCTTGATCGTGATTCTCAACGACAACGAATACAGTATCGCCAAAAACGTCGGCGCGATCAGCGAATACCTGAACCGCATCGTAACGAACCCTCGTTACCAGGCTGCTCATAAAAAAATTGAGCACCTGATCTCCCGCCTCGGTCCCGAAGCCCTCCGTTTCGAACACAAAATCGCGGAGGCGCTCAAGAGCATCCTTGTGCCGAGCGTACTGTTTGAGGAGTTCGGCCTTTACTATTTGGGCCCCATCAATGGCCATGATCTTCCCAAACTGATCTCCATGCTGGAGTTTGCCAAACAACAGAACCACCCGCTGTTGCTTCATGTGCAAACCATCAAAGGCAAGGGTTACGAAAAAGCCATCGAGGACCCATCCACCTTCCACGGGGTCGGCCCCTTTGACATCCAGACTGGCAAACCCATCCTCAAAAAGGACGCCCCCCCAAGCTACCAGGAGGTCTTTGGCGAGGCTATGGTGCGATTTGCCGCCAACAACAATAAATTGGTCGGCATCACCGCCGCCATGCCCAGCGGCACCAGCCTCATCAAACTTCAACAAGCTCATCCCAACCAGTATTTCGACGTTGGCATTGCCGAGGAACACGCTGTCATCTTTGCCGCGGGCATGGCAACGATGGGTTTTCGCCCCGTCTGCGCCATTTACTCCACCTTCCTCCAACGCGCCTACGACTGCATCATGCACGATGTGGCCCTCCAAAACCTGGATGTCGTTTTCTGCCTGGATCGCGGCGGCCTCAGCGCCAACGACGGTGCCACCCACCACGGCATCTTCGATATCGCCTACGGACGCAGCATCCCCACCGCCATTCTCATGGCTCCCAAGGATGAGGATGAACTGGTGGACATGCTTTGGACCGCCCTCCAACTGCACGGCCCCGTCCTCATTCGTTACCCACGCGGCGCTGCCGAAGGGGTCCCGATCAAACCGCACCCTGCTGTCATCCCACTCGGCAAATCGGAAGTTCTTCAACACGGCACCGACGTGGCCATCATTTTCTACGGCGCCGTCCAGTCCATTGCCAAAGAGACCTTGGCAGCCCTTGAAGCCGACGGTCTTTCCGTAGCCCTCATCAACGCGCGATTCGCCAAACCCATTGACCGCGAAATGTTGGAAAAATACGGGCACATCGTCCGCGTCATTTGTACCATCGAAGACCACGCCCTCATGGGCGGTTTTGGCAGTGCGGTATTGGAAACGCTTTCCGACCTCCACATTGACACGCCGGTTGCGCGTATCGGATGGCCCGACCAATTCATCGAACACGCCACCTGCAACAAAGATTTGCAGGACAAATACGGCTTGAACGCCCCCACTGCCGTCGCCAAAGTCAAGGAACTGCTCGCCATTGCCAGGCAGAAAAGCGAGGGACAAAAGTTTCGCGTTCTCTCCAGCCATGCGGGAGCGGCTTGACACACGAATGGCGGCATTGGGACTGGTGCCGAGCCGCCAGAAAGCGCAACGGCTGATTTTGGCCGGAGCCGTTCGGGTTAACGGCCAACTCGCCCACAAACCCAGCGAGACCGTGGACGAAACCGCCCAAATCAGCATGGCGGTTCCCGAACAATTCGTCAGCCGCGGCGGCCACAAACTGGAAGCCGCGCTCCAGGCGTTCCATATCTCCTGTGAGGGGGCGGTCTGCATAGACATCGGCGCTTCCACTGGCGGATTCACCGACTGCCTGCTCCAACACGGTGCCACCCGCGTTCACGCCGTGGACGTCGGCAAAGGCCAGCTCGACTGGAAACTCCAACAAAACCCTCGTGTCATCGTTCACGACGGCATCAACGCGCGCTATCTCGGCCCGTCGGACATACCTGATCCCGCCGACATCGCTTCGGTGGATGTCTCGTTCATCTCGCTGACCAAGGTGATGCCCGCCGCCGTCGCCCTGCTGAAATCGGGCGGTGTGCTGATCGCGCTGATCAAGCCCCAATTTGAGGCCGGTAAAAAAGATGTGAAAAAAGGCGGCGTTGTGCGAGACTCCGCCGTGCACGAACGCGTGAAACAGCACATCACCCAATTTGCCACCGAAACCCTCGGTCTGGAGCCGCTGGGAACCGTCATTGAGTCGCCCCTGCTTGGCCCTGCCGGCAACAAAGAATTTCTCATGGCCTGGCGCAAACCATGAAACAAAAAGTCCCCCAAATCATCGGCGTAACCGCCAACCTCGACAAACCCATGGCCAGGGAACACCTGAGCGAATTGTTGCGGCTGCTGGAACAGCATCGCGCGCGCGTACTGTTGGAGCGTCCCCGCACCATGCCCCTGCGACGCATAGCCGAGAAAGCCGATATGCTCATTGTGTTGGGAGGCGATGGCACCATTCTGCGGACGGCACGTGAACTGCAGGGCGCCACCACCCCCATCCTGGGAATCAACCTCGGCTACCTCGGTTTTCTCACCAGCATCCGCAGCGATGAATTACAAATTGTGACCGAACAAATTCTTCGTGGCGACTACCAAATCAGCGTCCGCCACACCCTGCAAGCCTCCCTCTGGCGGCGGGGACGAGAACAACAAACCCACCACGCTCTCAACGACGCCGTGGTCTCGCGGGCTGCCTATTCCCGGATTGTGCGATTACGGGTCTCGATTGATGATGAATGGTTGACAGAATACGTCTGTGACGGCATCATCTGCGCCACTGCCACCGGCTCGACCGCGTATTCGCTCAGCGCTGGTGGCCCGATTTTGTTGCCGACAGCGCGGGCGTGCGTGTTGACGCCAATTTGCCCGCATGTGTTGAGTAACCGTTCGGTGATCACGGGGGAAAACTCCGTCCTGCGCTGCCAGGTAACCAGCGCCGCAGGCGATCTCCTGCTCACTGTGGACGGCCAAGTGCAATGCCCCATGCAGGTGGGTGACGAAATCGTGGTGCGCACCGGACCGCGTCTGGTGCGACTGGTAATGCCCAAGGGGCACGAATATTTCGACGTATTACGACAAAAACTGAAATGGAGTGGTTCGCATGTCTAAGCCAACGAAAGCGGTCAGCCTCGCTGGCCTCCTGAAACCCGAAGCCATCAACCTCAACCTCCAAGCCACACAAAAAACGGCCGCTCTCCGCGAGGTGGCCTCGTTGCTCGTCCAAAACAAATCCATCACCAATTTTGACGCCTTTTTTCACGAAATCCTCGAACGCGAACGTGTTAGCAACACGGCCCTGGGCCACGATGTCGCCATTCCCCACGCCCGCACCGAACAATGCTCGGAAATCCTTATTGCCGTCGGGCGAAGCGCCAACGGGGTTGATTTCGAGTCGCGCGAAAATGGTCTTGTCCGCCTCATTTTTTTGATTGGCACTCCCAAACAAATGGTTACCGAATACCTCCGCGTCGTCGGCAACCTGGCCCGTCTCCTTCGCCGCGACGAAACCCGTCAACAACTACTCGAAGCTCCCGACGCCGCCACGTTCATCCGTATCATCGCCGAGGCCGAAACGGCCATGACCTGACCATCGGGGACAACCGGCATTTCGACTGTCCAAATGATTCAAGTGGCTTGACCACTTCCTCGAAGTCGTTTAGAAGTAGCTTCGTCACTGACTGCTGTGGTATCTGATGGTGTTCCCCCAGAGTCGAAACTGGTAATGATGGGAGGACTCGAAACAAGCAGTCACGGAGAGGTGGCCGAGTGGTTGAAGGCGGCGGTTTGCTAAACCAATAAAGGGCATTTTCGATAATCTCATGTTTTTCTCAGCAAAGTTAGTTTTTTCCACGCCCGCTTGATTAAAATTCACTTTTCCAACTTTGCACGGAGTAGAACAAAAACGCACCAAAAGAGATTTCAATTGCCAATTTTTGCCAATTGACGTGACATGCAAAAAACGATTTTCCGGTAAATCCTGCTCGGAGGATTCGACTGCCGGGATGAACACGCGCCATTTGCTGGACGTTGGCTCCTAGCGAGCGAATCTTTCCTCGCTCAAGGGATGACGTTGTTTTTGCTGAGTGTGATGACGTTGCCATATCTGGCGAGGCGATCCGCAATCCGCTCGCCTAACTGTTCACTGATTTGTGGCAGTGTCAAATTGCTGGTGATAATCGTTGGCAAGTTGTACTCGCCGCGATGGTTGATGATGATGTAGAGCGTGGACACGCTGAAGTCGGAAACTTTTTCGGCAGCAAGGTCGTCCAAGCATAACAACGGGAGCTTGTAATGTCGTTTCACGATCTCCGCCTCTGTCTCTTTACTTCGCTGGTCAAACGTCGCCCGGATTTCGAGCATAAGCTCCGCGCAGTTTATCCACACCGGCACTTTACCGGTTTTGCGAGCAGTGCGTTCGAGGAGTTCGGCGGCGGTGACACTCTTGCCTGTTCCGGAGCCGCCCAGCAAGACAACGAACGGTTTGCCGTCTGTAAAGTTGACACAGGTGAGTGGACGTAAATTTCTGTAAAATGGCGGAATTGTGCCGATGCCCTCTTTGATTTTTGCCCAGCACGCAGGATGAAATGCCTTTTTGTCGTTTGGGAGTGGTTGGCCGCATTTGGGGCAGTTACAGGGTTGTGCCGACATTAGCATATTTCTTCGCGTTGTTGTTAGTGACACAATTGATGTTGGCTGGTAATTGCTGCCGTTCCTCAAAAATGCCGCTCCAGCCATTGGCGATACTGTGATTGATGGCGGCGATAGCACGTGCCATGCCGATCGCGGCGAGCTTGGCGAGTTGTTTTTGGGCGGCCAGCGGCGTGAGAGGTTTACGAAGTTGACGGCGATGTTCCACATACTCGTTCCACGCTGTCTCAAACTCCGGTGACTTCAGCGAATCCGGGAAGACGATGTTCAAGTTAGAATTTGATTTCTTCTTTGATGTTTTCCTGTTCTCTTTGAGTGATGTTTCCATCACTGGTGAAGTGCTGTTTCCATCACTACTTCCACTGATGCTTCCGTCAGTAGTGCCCTTTCCATCACTGATGATGTTTCCATCACTGGTCAAGCTGGGTAGGTGGTAGCGATTGCTGCCCCGGTATCTAGAGCCTTTCTCGACAGTAATGAGCTTGGCATCTTTCAACGCTTTGAGGTGTGTGATAACACAACGGCCAGTGATGCCGATCTCGGCGGCGAGTGTGTTGATGCTCGGCCACGCAACGTCATTCTTACCCTGATATTGTAAGAGACGGGCGTAAAGCAACTTGGCCGTTGCCGATAAGTCGCGTCGGCGCATGATGGCATTCGGGATCATGCTAAAGGTATTGACGGAGACATGGAAGGCTGTCGCACTGTGACTCGCGCCAACGTTCCCTCGCTCAGCCGACAAAAGGTTTTGAGTTGTCACGATAAGAACTCCTTTAGCTTAGGGTGGGGTTACCTTCAGTATGTCTTGTGCGCCGCTTTTGCAGTGTGGCTGACTCCCCAACGGCGTTGATACGGAAACGAGAGAGAGCGGCCTCGATGTCAGCGCGCTTGAAGATCACAGTGCGCCCGATGCGGTAGAATGCGATGACCCGCCGTTTTTGCCAATTGCTTAAACAACGACGAGATATTCCCAACAACTTCGCGGCTTCGTCGGGGCGCAAGTAAGGCGCGTTGGTTACGACAGGGATTACCGTCGCGGTGTTGTTCTGCTGTTCACTTATCTCGGTTAATTTCACTATACATACCCCAATGCACACTCCATGCCGCCAACCAGATTTTCCGTCTCAACAAGAGGTGGGAATGTACGCGGTGAAGTGTATTTCTCCCGTAAATACAGGGCTAAACTCGCTGTTCGATCAGTATAAAAAAAGTGAACTTTTTTATGTTCTAGCGCTTTGGCGCGCTTCCCCCCGCCACTCCGCCAGCAGTGTTTAGTGGTGTGATGGACCGCTTGTTGCTTACCGGCGGGCGGCCCAGTAGAGGGTGGCACAAACTTGGGGGAGTTCGGCTTCGATGTTGGCGCGGATGCGAGCGTACTGCTTGATGCATTCGGTCAAAACCCGAAAGGCATCCTCGCCAATTGCCTTGCCGTCAAACAATTCCGGGAGAGCGTCGGCAAAGTTGAGGCCACGTTGAAGCGTTTTCGATGGCACTTCCACGCCTACCGATCATAGTGGCTGAGTAAAAGGCGATGCTTGGGATGATTTGTTGCGCCACGGGCATCCAGAAACCAGGCTTTGGAACCCGTAGAATCAACCTGCAACAGTTGGAGCAGCTTCTTTTCGAGTCGCCAGCGATCAATCAACACCTCTTCCGAGACGTCCAACGTCCGCAGCACAATGCTGCACGCAAGAAAGTGAGATAAGCAAGTCAGCGGTCCGTTGATGAAGGGGTTGCCCTCCACCAGGAGATGCACTGACCAACCATCGCGCGTGTGAGGACTTCCCTCAACCGTCTCGCTAAAGGCGTTCCGTAGCGCAATCTTCTCGGCGGTAGTTCGGGGTCTTACCTTCAATCCTGAGTTCCAAGCGGCTGATCTTGCCTTTCACCCATCGCAAGAAAACGTCCACTGTCTTCCCCTTCAGGAGGACACGACTTGAGGAAGTTGCGCGCTGTTACCGGCTTTATCAGCAATTGAGGTCGCTGGCTGTCATTCGTATTCATGGGACGCTTTCTCCCTGCTTCACCGTTGCGGCCCGCCAGAAGTTCTGGCGCGTAATTGGTTTGCCAGCGAGAAGTGCACGGGCTTGCTTCGTCCAATCACCGGCGGGGGCAAAACCCAGTTCGGCTTGTTCCAGCAACCGGCGCTTCCGCTCATCAGTTGCGGTGGACGGGGCGGCTCTCAGGAAGCCCAGCAGCCTTGCCACATGGAGGCGAAATGCGCCCACCGTCGCAGTATGCCCTTCAGCCAAGAAGCAGCACAACGCCACGGCCGTGGCGACCCACCGCTCCTCGTCATCCTTGCCAGGCATCCCGCCGTCGAGTTCGATCAATGCGGCAAGTCTCAACAAGAGATCCTCGGCCCCGTAGCGTTCTTCTTCCGTCGAATACAACACAAAATCACTCGACCCTGCGCCGATACCACGCCGGATGGAAAACTGTGGGGGCAAATTTTCGTCCCTGACCATCGCCGGCACGGCGAGATAGGAGCCAACCGGTTCGCAGAGCATTGCCCCACCGCTAAAGTATGCCCCAAACTCTGTATCCTGCGGCATCCCGACCGGGACCACCATCGTCTCCGGCAGATCGCCTGGTTTGTCGCCTTTGCGTTTGACCACGGCCACCAACGACATCGCCCGGCTCGCCAAACCATACTTGGTGCTGAGTTCCTCCAGTGCCTTGTTCTGACGGGTTGTTTCGCAATCGGTTTCGCCAACGGAGTCCATCCGCGCTTCCATGTCGGTGATCAGCCGTGAACCTTGCAGCAACCGAATCGTCTCGGCCTCGCTGCTCTGCTCCAGTTTCACCGGCGCTTTGAGTTTCCCACCCTCCCACGTCAACCAGATTTGCCCGTCGGTCTTGCCGTCCGTTTCGCCAAACAGCACCAACGGCGTGCCTGCGAAGATCGCCGGCGGTAGTTCGGGCGCGAACGTGATGCCGTCCGCCTCCACCCGGACGCCCCGCGCCACCGGGCTGCCGATGCTGGCAAACAATTCCACCGCCGCCATGTCCACCCGTTCCCGCGCCGTGAGAAACCGGCTCACGCCGCCCGTCTCCCGCGCCAGCAACGTCAGGAACCGATCCTGACTCGCGCTACCGATGCCAAGACAATGAATCCGAATGCCGGCTGTCCGGGCTTTGGCGAGGATTGTCTCCGTCCCGGAAACCTGTCCATCGGTCAACACCAACACATCCCCGCCGTCCTTGCCCAACATCTTCGCCGCTGCAAGAAACCCGGTCGCCAGTTCCGTCCCACCACGAGCGTCAACGGCTGCGAGGAACTTCCGTGCCTCCTCCCGTCTTTCCTTTGTGCCGTTCATCAACCGTTCGGCGAGACATTCGACCTTGTCATCAAACGCCACAACACCGAACGCATCGGCTTTCGATAACGCTCCCAAACACGCTTCCACCGCTTGCCGGGCTTGCGCAATGGGCGCGCCTTGCATCGAACCCGACCGGTCAATAACGAACACAATCCGTTTCGGCGCGACTTCCGTTTTGCCAAACGCCGACGACGGCACAACCACCGCAAAATGTCCCGTGCCATCCTTGCCAATGCCGCCGGTGACTCCCGCTATTTCCGCTTGGGTACGGATGTCCAACACCAGGTCCCGGTCGGGCACATCTTTCTCCGGGGCCAAACTCACCCGATGCTGCCCGTCCGTTTCATGGCGCACCTTGATCGCGTGCGACGGCGACCCAATCTCTGCGACGGCTTGCGGCACCGCCACCGTCAACTCGAATCCCACCCGGTGCAATCCGGTGGCGTCCTGCATCCAACGCGGCAGGATCACGTCGCCAAATTCTTCCGGCAACTCCATCTCGCCCGTGCCCGGCTCGACCTCAATGCTCTTCGTCTTCGCGTGATAGGTCGGCGCAAGCGTGAACGGGAACCGAAACCGCAACCCGTCATCTCGCAGTTCCACCCCGGCCAAAATCTCCAGATACACCGCCACCATCTCACCGGGGCGGATATTGCCGACATTCAAGTTCACCACGCCATCCCGGTATTGCCGGGCCAACGACGACAGGCTACCGGCTTCAATCCCTTCCTCGTACATCTTAACCGCCTCGGCGGTCGGCTTGAGTTCTGACATCACCGAAAACCCTTTCCCGACGATCCGAAACCGTCGCAACGCCGCATCCCGCGGCAGGCCAAACGCATAGACCACCTCGACCGGCTTCTGCTCGGCGCATTGGAAGACGTGCCGGACCTGCAAACTCGCCCCGACCGGCAACAATCGGCCGGTCAGCATCAACTCCTGCATGGCCAGGGTCAATTCCTTGCCGGTTTTGGAATTGATTGCCGAAAACACCGAATACTCACTTTTCGTTTCCATCGTTCGCCTCCTCAGTGGTGGGTTGCGCCAAACGTTGGGCGGTATCGCGCAAAACGCGTTGAATTTGACGGAGCCGCCACGGGCTGGCATCCGCTCGAACCTGTACGGTGACATCCGGCGCAAGTTGATACGACCAGTAGGCAGTCGGCGTTTCCATCACCTTCATCGGCTGGGCGCTCCCGGCAATCTGACGAGCAATCTCGGTCAAGGTCAGCCCCTTGGCCTGCCACTGCTTGATTTCCGCGAGCCGCTGCAAATGCTCTGCGCCATAGAACGCCCCACGCCCCGCCTTAAACGGCCCCGGCATCAACCCCTTGGCGATGTAGAAACGGATGGTCCGCCCCGGCACCCCCGCCTTCTCCGCCAGTTCCGCCAAGCTCAACTCCTCCGTCGCCTTCTGGCTGTTCATGCTCATCACCCCGAAGCATACACCAAATAACAACACTGTCAAGTAGTGTCATCTATTGGCAGCTCGACAAGTTTCAATATAAATCCCGAGCGCTAAAATGCTACTCGATCAGGTCGGCTTCGCGGAGGGGTTCGAGAACGCCGTTTTGGAGTTTGCTCTTGTCGAAACCTTTGGCGGATTCGGCGCGCAAGACAACCGAGACTTTGTCGGACATCTCCGCAAGGTTGGCCACCGCATTCCATGCTTGGAAAAGCTTAGTCTTGTCCACCGTAAACGACAATTCAAGCTGTTTCTGGATGCTAGGGGCTGTTCCGCCCGGCTGGCCAATGCCGGAGGGTGGCGTGGGCGGCACGACCGTTACCGTCGTGGTAGGAGTTGTTCCCAGTTGAACGGAGGAAGTTGGCGGCACCGCGGCCGGCTGCGGAATTGCCTGCGGCAACATCAGAAAGCCGGTGTCAAAGTCTATCTCGTCATCCGAGACCACGTTTTCGAATCGCACCTTCGAGAGCGGCACTTGGAATTTGCCGTCCGTCCCCAGAACCGGAGCGGACACGTTGGCGTAGCCAAACACACCCTCACTGATCCCGCGCACGATAGCACACCGCAACACGCTCTCCGAAGTCAGGCGCGGAAACCCCAGGAAGGAGTAGAACCCGTCCCGAATCTCCGCGCATCGGATGCCCATTACCGGCGGATTACCCTCGCCGAGTTTGAACAACTCCACGATCTTGGTTGGCGGCAGCGAGTCGAACACCTTCCGTTGCACCTGCATGATCAACTCATCAAGCCGCTCCCGGATCATCGCCTGACGGCGTTCGTTGAGCGTGACCTGCAACGGGCGACCGCCGACGGCCACCTTGTCCAGCCCGATCTTGTTGTCCACCAACTTGGGAAACCAAACTTCCACGTACAACTTGAGAAACGCGGACTCGACAGCGGAGGCATGGCTGGCCTCGCGCTCGCGTAATTCATCGAGTTGTTCCCGTGTCAGGTTGAGTTTCTTCGCGTTCTTGCGCACGCCGTCCACGGCCAGCAAATACCGCGTCTCGCGCCGCAACACTTCCACCTGATCCGCCGCGGGAATGGCCAGTGCGATGCCGTTACGGTATTTGCGCGGGCCGCTACCGCATTTCTCCAGCATCACCAACGCGGCAGCCTCGCGTTCCGGACCGGGCTTGGCGGCAAACTCCAACGGCAGATACGCGATCAAAAAACGGGGTTCTTTGTCGGGAATCGCCGCCGAATCCTGCGGCCAGGTGATTGCGCCGTGATACCCCCCCAACCGTTCCTCCAACATCTCCTTGATCCGCTCTGTCACCCGCTTGTCATTCCGTGCCACCTCATCGGCTTCCTGTTCGATCAGCATGGTGACGTTCGGGTCTTTCTTGAAACAGTACCGGACCCCGTCGTAATGCAGATACAGACAGCTTTGTCGCAGTTCCGCCAGGCACGCTTTCGCCGTTAGACTGTCGCAGTCCGGCCCAACAACCGCGGCGAGCAATTCCGCTTCAGTGACGCCCGCCGGCAGGATTTCCTGCGTGCCGCCCACGTCCCGCCGCAACCCGCCAAACGAGTAGAGGAAAATCGTTGTCGCCAACCGGCTCGCGTGCCTCTTGCCCACCTCGGACGGATTCTCCTTCGCCCGGCGCTGGTCAATCCGGCGTGCCCGCGACCCGTGTCCGACCAGATCGGCTTGAAAGACGGCGTCGTATTGGTTCATCAATCCCAGTTCTTTGACCAACGACCGCCGCACATCGTGATCTTCCAACAAGACATCGCCCGGCCCCAGCAGGCCGCCGCTCTTGCCGGCTTTATGTTGGGCGCGCAGGCACGCTGCCAGAAACCGCAACGCCCCTCGCGTGCGTTGATATTGCGGCAGCGACGCCCAGCGTTCGCGCATCAGATCAATCAGCGCAGGATGAAACGGATAATACGATCGGATCCGGTCACGCAGCAGAATGCCTTCCTCATCGGCCTGCCGTTCATCCGCCTCGCTCGTCGCGTACGCCTTGCGCGCCTGGGTGAACACCTGTTGATAAGCAGCCGCCGTGGCTGCTGCGATCTTGTCCTCGGGCATCTGCTCCAACAATCGTCGCTGCAGCACCCGGCACACCTCATCATCCACGACCGGCTCCCGCAGTTGATCCTTGCGATTGGCCAGGTCTGAGACCGTCTGCAGCAACGCGAGATAACTCAATGCCTGCCGCGGATCGCTCGACGGTAGCGAATACACCAGTGCCGACTTCGCCGTGTTGCCGACCGCCACGGTCAGCCGTTGCAGAAAGATGAGTGTCTCGTCGCGGAGCGTCGTATCGTGAATTTTGTGACCACCGGCGCTAATCAGATATTGCAACACCTCGTCGAGCAGGATCAGGTTCGGTTCGTCGCCGAACAACTTGAGCAGATCACTGGCATCGGGCGACAACCGCGACTCGTCATTGGCCTTGACCAACTCGTACCCGGCCTTGCCGCCCAACTGCAACGCGATCCAGCCCCAGATGGTCTTGACGCGGATACCATCGGCCTCTTTGCCCTGCGTAGCGTTGAAAAACTGGCCGTCCACGACCGCCACGCGCACTTTGCCCTGTGGCGTAGCCAACCCTTTGGCCTCCGGCAATGTGTCGAGCGCCTTCCGGTTCCGTGCCGCGTGGAGCAACGCGGCCATCGTGTGCGATTTGCCGCCGCCGAACGGTGTCATCAGCTTCAGCACCGGCGCGCCGCCTTTGCCGGCCAACCGCGCCAAGACTTCCTCCAGCAAACTCCGCAGTCCGCTGGTGATATAGGACGCTTGGAAAAACGTCTCCGCATCGCGATACACCGGCGCGACTGTGCCGGTGCCCTCGGCCAACGGCCCGAGGTCCAGCGCGAAGATGTCGGTCTCCGCGTGCTCCTTCAGCACGTCCGGGTGTAGGTGAACGGATTCGATCCAGGGTTTGACGGTTATTGTGCTCATATCAATTACTCCCACTGCGCAGCGGTGAATCGTGCCAATCGCGCCAGTATCGCGCCACTTGTGTGCCATTCGTGCCAGTTTGCCGGCCACGCAGGCCATTTGCAGGCCATTGGTGTACAACCAGTTGCCGATTCCGGCCAGATGCCGGCCAACCCGTGGCCGGTATCGCGTCAAATCGCGCCAGTATCGCGCCAGTATCGCGCCATGCACGCGAGCTCACTTCTTCACCTCGTACCAAGTTGCTCTGGCAGTGCCGCGCTTAATCAGCAATCCTTTCCTCACAAGTTCCTGAAGATCGCGCTGCAATGTGCGTTTGGGCATACTCACAAGCTGAGCGTAATCGGCCAACGTGATCCGCCCCTTCTCTGTCGCGTGTCGCACAGCTTGCATTTGCCGGTCGGCAAGCCTTTCCGAGTGCTTCTTGGCCAGCGCCAACCGCGGGAACACCGCGCGAAACGTCCCGGCCCGCGACTCGAAGACCGGCTCCGGCGCGCCGGCCGCCCGGCAATCCTTCAGCATCCGCGCGATCCCCGTGCCGAATTGCTCGATATACTTGATCAGGAAAAACGCATCCGCCACCAGCTTGTTGCGCGGCTTCGACTCGTGCCGCTGTTTCAAGTCCTCGACCGTTATGCCCGCCGGCAACTCGCCCGGATTGGCCACTTCCAACCGGTCATCGAAAATCTTCACCACCACGTTGCCGCTGTCGGCGTAATCCCGGTGACACACCGCATTGGTGATGGCCTCGCGCACCGCCTCCAATGGATATTCCCACTGCTCGGTCCGTTCCAGCCTGGCCTCGATCTTGACCGCCATGCTCGTGTTGCGCTGCACGAACGCCATCGCGTCTCTCACCTGCTGCACGAGGTCGCCCTCGATCACTTTGAGATCAATAAACGTGACTTCATCCGTGCCCTTGAATCGCGCGCACCGCACCTTCGCCTGAAGCAAAAACCGCTGCGGTTCTTTCCCGAACAACAACAACGCCGCGATGGTCAACTTCCCGTTCTTCAACAGCTTCAACTGCCGCAACGCCTGCTCGACCGGCGTCTGCGCGTCCACCGGCCACTGCCGTTCCGCCCGCGCCAACGCCAAAAATCGTTTCACCTTTTCCGGCTCGATGTCTTCCAGGGTGGCATCGGCCCGCACCGTCTCATCCCACGTCACCCCGCACGAGTTGTAATACAGGTCGGCAATCTCGCCCGCCGACAACACCTGATTGGTCCGACCCGACCGCCGGTAAGCCCGCCCATAGGCGCTCACCGGCTTCGTCGGATTCTCCGCCACCTCCACCATGACCACCGTCTTGCCGGATTCCTGGATGGTCGTGATGACCGGAACAATCTTCGGCACGGTATTCTGCGCGATGTCGTTGGCCAAACTTTCCAGCGTGCCCTTGCCAAGCTGAACGCCGGTGACCGTCCCGTTGTCGTGGACGCCGATGTAAATGCGCCCGCCCTGCGCTGACGCGAACGCCGCACAAGTCTCCACAATCTCCCGGCCTGCGCCGAGCGACTCCTTGCGTTCCACCGTTTGTCCTTCTTCGGGAATCATCCTCTACATCCTATTCGGTCTGTCATTCTAAGCGAAGCGAAGAATCTCTGGAATCCTCCGCCGGAAGTTTGAGATTCCTCACTGCGTTCGGAATGACATTCATGGTCACAACAACCGCTCCTGCCCGGCGCGCTTGTCGGCCCGGACGGCTTCGCCTTCCATCACGGCGCTCCAGTTGGCCAGCAGTTTGCCCAAGGCGCTTTGCTCGGCGGTCGGCGACACGTCTTTCAATTCGCCGCCTTTCAACGCGGGACCGGCCAATGCCTGACAGACCAACCGCAGTTGTTCGAGGTTCGGTTGAGCGTCGGCGAGGAACTCCGGTATCTTCGGCGGCTTGTGCTCCAGCAACCAGAGCAACCGATGCAGCGTGTCAATCAGCGGCGCGGCTGCCCCGCTCTGCGCATCCGGGATGCCCAAATCCTCATTCTTGCCCCGCTCGGTGTAATCCAGCAGCCGGTACTTGCTTTTGCTCTTCTGCAACAATGCCCGGCGGCCGGTAGCCAGACCGTTCGGGCCATCCAACTCGACGTGTGTGCCGTTGGCAAAGACGATCGCCTCGCCCGCATCGAGGTCCGCCCCGCCGTAGGTGTAGCGCCAGAGGATGTAGAACCGCGTCGGGGCGTCCAGCCCGGCCAGGGAAAGCCCCGGCGTCGGACCGATCCGTCCGTTCGGTCGCATCCCGTTAGCCACCATTTGGGAAAGCTTCTCCAAAATTGTTTCCAGCACGACCGTTTCGACTTCGCTCAAGAACCGTTCGGCGGGCACTTCCTCGCCGTTGGCGTACTCGACCCGCGCAAACCGGGTGAACGCCCGCAGCCCCGCCCCGACGCACGCAATCACCAGGTCCGCCCCCGAAATCCCCATCGCCCACAACGTCTCCACCCGCTCCCGCACGATCTGCTCCAACTCCGGTTTGACCGCCTCCTCATAGTTCCCCGTCGCCGCCCCCTCCCGCTTCCGCGCCACGAGAAAAATGCTGGAGGCTAACGCGGCGCTTGCTTGACTCCTCAACCGGCCTGAAAATTCCGTGTCGAGCGGCCAAGCTTCTGTGACGGTGAAATTCGCTCGCCGCAACGCATCAACTAGTGTTGACCACCCAAGAGTGGTCTTATGTGCATACACGATCGCAAGTTGACCATTTGGTTTGAGGACGCGCCCTGCCTCCGTAAAGCTCTTTGCCATCATCTGCTCGTAAGCAGCGGTGGCAGCATCCCAGTCTCCAGCGTGACGACCTGCATCAGCTATCGCTTCCAACTTCTTTGGTGCGTTCTGATTTGCGAAGTGCTCGGGGAACAGATTCCCTACCGACCGCTTTAGCCACACGTAGAAGAAGTCCGAGATGTCGGAGTATGGGACGTTGTCGTAGTACGGTGGATCAGTGACAACAGCGTCGAGACTTCCATCTGGATACGGCAATTGGGTGGCCGACCCTCGACTGACCTTACCGGGATTCGGAAACAATGCGTCTTGAAGAGAGTCAATGATCCGATCCAATCCAAGTCGCCAACTTGCATTGCCGACGTTGAGCGGATTCACTTCGGAATAGTCCCATACCATTGTGATTGTCTGCCGGCCGAATGCGTGAGTTGTTCCACTGTCCTTGTATGGATTCCACACGCAGAGACGGCAGCCGAAATCAACGCCCCGGTCAAGAGCGCTTCCGAGAAAGACGCTGAGCGCCTCGGCACAGCCTTTCTCGATGCCGGCATCCTTCATGGTATTCTGCGCAGTGCGAATTGTCGCAGCTACTGTAAGGTGAAACAAAAGTTGTCGTGTAGTGAAAAGGTCTTTGAAAGTGCGAATGCCATACGGTTTGACAGTGATGCCGAGCGAGTTGTCATCGGAAATCTTGCCGGCAATATCTTCCAAAGGCGGCGTTATACCGGCTGTCTTGCAGAATGAGTCGAGCCTGCGATCCAGTTCTTTCGTTGTTGGGACAGCGCCTTCCGGTAACTCATCAGCGGCAAAATATCGCCAACCTCGTCCACCGGAGCCTGCTGCTACCATCGCGACCATTTGATCGCCAAGCTTCCCAGCGCGTCCTTCTGCTTTCACATAATCCAAGTCAGCGACCGTGCCGCAGAACGGGCAGGTGGCGTTGCCGGCCTTGGAGAACCCCGCCGGGTCGAAGCCCAGCCCGGCCTCGGAAGTCGCCTCGACCACCTCGAAGCGGACCTGCCTGCGCCGCGAAGCCTCGCGTCGCGGCAGGCAGGCCTGTTTCTCATCACTATCCGCCACCATCTTCAATGCCACGTAGCGGCCCGGTTTCTTGCAGAGCCAGGTCTGTTTGACCAGCGGGACGATAGCGCGGCAGTTGGGGTTCTTGCAGGTGACGGTGCGCGTCCACAGATACGCCACCGGCATCAGGTAGCCGGGGGGAATTTCGGATTTTGGATTGCGGATTGCGGATTGCCCGGAGGCGCTCAGGTTCATCTGGGCATCGGCGGCAAAAGCCATCGTCTTTTGCGGCGGCTCGAACTCCTCAATCTTTGTGCCTTTGCGGGCAATAACCCATTGTCCGCTCACCCGATCGAACTCGATCTCCGGTCGTTGTCCCTTGAACTCGGGGTCCGGTATCAGCGGATACAAATCGCCAATCTCCGCTTTGACCTTCTCCAACACCCAGTTGCCCCAATAGCGGACTTCGTTGGCCAGCCCGCCCCAAGTCGGCTGCCCGTCCTTGCCCTTCGGGCCGGTCATGCCGCGCGCGGTCGGATCGGGTTTGCCGTATTTCTGCGGATAGACCAGCGTGCACAGCTCGATGATGTGGGCGACGGGATTGAGGTCGAGCGCATACGCCTCGCACCCCAGCCGCAACGCCTCCAGCGGAATCGCCCCGCCTCCCGCAAACATATCCAGCACCCGCGGCCGCGGCGCGCGTCCCGCGAGAATGTCCTCCACCGTCACCTTGTCCCCCGTGAACTTGAACTCCGCGACCCATGCCGGTAGGGCGCGACCCCGATGAGAAATCGGGGCAGGCTCGACGGGCGCGCCGCTGCTGTTCGGACGGCTCGGCGATCCGTCCCTACCTTGCAACTCGGCGGTCAACCGTTCCGCGTGGGCTTCGAGGATGTGCCGTTGGGCCTCGGCAATGACGGCTGGGTTGCCGGGATACTGGCAAAGCCGTTCGACAAACTTCGCCGCATTGGCCCGTCCGAGCGATTTCTTCTTCTCATCGCTCCCGGCATTGGGCACGAACCGCGAGGCCGGCACCAGCGCCCCATACACGGCAGCCCGGCACGCCACCAGTGGCCGCCGCGCCCACCAGAGATGGAGCGTGGAGATATGCCCCTTCCGCACCGATTTCTCCCGGCTGGCTTCAGCGGAGATGGCAACGATCGGCAGATAATCCTCAATCAGGCGCTTTTCGTTCTGTTGAATCACGGAAGCACCTGTCGCAACTCGGTTGAAAGCCAATCCACAAACTCATCCACGCTTCCAGGAATCAGCGGAGAGACTCGGAAGTTGCACGTTCCTCGATATTGGTTCACCAAGCGTTTTACTGATCGGCTTCCGACGTTGGACACCATAAACTTGCAGCGGAGGCCAAACTCCCTGCTAAGTCCCAAGAACTCACGACCGAGATGCAGGCGAAGCCCGCGCCCGTAGCATTTGCACTCTGCAAACATTCTAACTTTCGTGTAGGACGGTTCGACTTGGTCTCGCCGGCAACGCACAGCCTCGTCCCGATCAATCAGACAGACATCCAACTCGTGCAGAACCTTGGAAGGTCCGAGAACACGCAAGCTGTTTTGGATTTCGTATTCGTTGTTGCGGTACGTCACATGGATAAAGCCCGGTGTGCTGTCTGGAGCGTAGATTCGTCCGGGGCCAAACCGAAACTCCAAATCGTTTGTGGGAGCGTCAGTGCTGTCTTTTGCGACTAGGGTAGCACCGAGGTTTCTCAAGGCACGCGCTAGGCAAGCGAGGATAAACACTTCGTACAGCTTCTCCGTCACGGCCCGCGTCATCAGTGCTGGGGCGTTGGCTGCCAACTGCGCGATTTCTGCCTGTATTTCGGCTTTGAGTTGAGCGTCCATTAGATGCAGTCCTCCGCAGACTCTTCGTCAAGCTGGCTCTCATGCACTTTGGGCAAAAGCGTTGCGAGGAGGCGATCAAGCTTCTCATCTTGTTGCCCATACGAGCTGGCGAATAATTCCAGTTTTGCGCTTGCCCCCGGAGACACCAAGGATGGCTTTGCCGAGGATTCTGCAAACACCCCACTCAGCATATCCTGTGATTTCGTCCAGATTTTTTCGATACCGATTAGATAATTTCTCAATGTGGCAGCCAAAACCTGTTCTTGTTCCTTCTCATCGAAGGCAATGGTCATCGTACCTGTCTTGACCTTCTTCTTGCCGGGTTCGGAATACCTCTTGGTCGTGAGTTTCCCATTACCGATTGTTGACTCAATTTCTTCCGCAATCCACGCGAGTTTGTGCTCTCGAAGAGTTTTCAGGATGTCGCGGACATCAGCGGTTGGCTCAAAGTTCATATGGTTGTTGCAACTCCGTATTTTTTGCTCGGTTTAGTGGATGCCTTCAGATTGGGTAACGCATGGCGAATGTCTTTCAAAACTTGCGGGATGTACTTGCCAATATCGCCCTCCTGCACCCCCCGTTGAATTGCTTTCTTGGCGTAGTACCGGGCGGCCATCGGTTTGCTGTCAGAACCAAACAACTTGGTCGCCTCCCCTTTCACTTCAGGCGTGTTCGGCAAAACCGTCATGGCAGAGTCTTCATACTTCTTCGACAAGACCGCAGCAGACGCCGTGACCTGATCGGCGTCCCAAAAGTAATAGCCCGCCTGCTGGGGCGGCAGCGTTATGTTGAAAAGCTCGGCAAGATACTTGTTACGGCTGGACTTCTTCCTCGCATCATCCTTGGGGTCTCCGGTCAGAATGCTCAGGTCGGCGGCATTTGGCTTGTCGCCGTCCCAAAGGACGTACGTCGGAATCCCGAGCTCAGTCAGCAAGATGTAGAAGTAATCGAGGAGTTCAACCGAACCAGCATCAATTACCGAAATCCCGTTCTGGTCGAGGTCATACCCCAGCGCTTTCATGTAAAGTGGGAGAGCGGATCGTTCGGTCGGGCCTTCGCACACAATTACACCTTTCGACAGGAAGCCTTCGTTGCGGAAAGGGTCGTACACATTCCTCAAATGCTCCCGCACACTTTCCAAGCTGATGCCCGTCTTGCCACTGAGCTTTTCCCAAATCTTCAGGAGGGCTTGTTCTTCAACATAATCGACTGTCGTCCGCGGCGGTGTGTGGTCTTGTTGCTTATGGAACACGCGAATTTCCTGAAACTGCTCCACGTCGAGGAAGTAACCATCGTGCGTACTGTAAATCACTTGGTCGCCAGCCGCACCTAGCTGGCGGAAAAGTCCGTAAAGGCTGCGCTTTATCGTGGGGTGCAAATAAATCTCTGGCTCTTCGATGGCGAAGATCACACGACCGAGTCCGGGAGTCTTGGCCTCCAGTTTGGTGCGCAGTTTAAGATAGCTGCGGATAATAGCAATCAGCGCGGCTCGCTGTAGTCCTTGACCCTTATCTTCGATTTCACTAAAGAACCCGTCGTCTGCGTTGAGCGCAGTTTCGCCGAAGATCGTATCGTCAACTTCCGGCTTCTCAAAGGTCACCGAAAGCTTGGCGTTGAAACCTTCGGGTAGATGACGATTCAGTGTCCGATTGATGAGTTCAAGGCGTGTGACATCGTCGCCAGTTTCTTCATCCTTCTCTTTGGGAAGCGCTGTCATCGCTTCCGTGTAAATTGTGTCGAGTTTAGCCTGAATACCCTGACGCAGATCGGCAGCAACCGATTCCATCAGCCAGTTAAGCAGCGAGCCAAAAGGATTCGTTTTGGAAGCTTTCGCCTCCTCAGATACTTTCTTCAGAGCCGGTATGTAAACCACCAGTGGGAGATTCCCGGTCAACTTAGTTGGCCAGCCAAGGGGCTTTGTGCCTGTTGCCTCTTCCTGCTTCGGAATGTCGTTCCACTTCTCGTCCCAAAAAGCTTCGACTTTCTCCGCCAACTGTTCTTTGGTTGGCGGCGAATCCTTTGCCAAGCCAGACCATTCCTTGAAATCCATCGCCCCAATTTTCAATTCCGTCTTCCACAGTTTTTCAATATCTCTCTTGGTTGTCGGCGGCTCGTCCAGCCAATCTATCCCGCTGCGGGCGAAAGATGCCGTCTTCTCTTCCGTTACGTTCAGTTCAACCGTTTCCGCTCCCTCATCGGCTGATTGCTGACCTCCATCAGTCGCAGAGGTGGCTTTGATGGTCTGAATGATCGTGAGTGTGTCATCAGGACCAAGATGACGCCTAAAAAGCTTCTTTTCAGACACGGTCAGCGTACCGAAAGTGACTCTAATAACGATTTCCTTGGAGGGGTCGTGCGCATGAAAGTGGCGTTTCTGAACCTTACGCTTGCTGAAGTTGCGAAACATCTCCAGCGCAAGCAGGACGTTTGATTTCCCCGTACTGTTCTCTCCCACCAAAGCCGTGACAGGACACAACGGAAAGCTGACAGGATCTGGCCCAAACGATTTGAAATTTGTGAGTTCGATTTTGGCGGCTATCATTGCGATGTTTCTCTCTGGTTGGCCGCGCCAACAACCGCTTCCGCCGGGATGTCGTAATACCGGGCGGTCTCAACGGACTTGGCGGCGTGTTCAAGATGTTTGGCTGGGTTCTGGATCATCATCGGCGTCGGGTCGGGATTCTCCAATGGATTCCATACCACGTACAGCCAATACGAGTCGCCGAGTTGCTGCGCCTTGTTCCATTCGTTCCACGTCAATCGAATCGGCTGGCCGCGCTTGCGGCCCTTGACCTCGATGCGACGGATGCCGGTGACCGGATCGCGGTAGCCGGTTTGCGGGTCAGCCGGGCCTTGGCTGCGGATGTCGAACCCGATTTTCAGATGACCGACCCGCTCGCATTCCCAGCCGCGGCCGGTCTCGTAGGCAATCACCAGCTCTTCGGCGGCGAGTTCGATCTTGCGTTTGGTGGCCGGGTCGAGTTCGTCCCAACTGGTCGGGACAGCGGACGGAATACCCCCGGCTTCGCTGGCCGGCACCACCCACGCGCTTCCCAGATGACGGACCGGCCCGTGCCGGGCAATTTCCAGCCGACTCAGCGACGCCAGCCGTTCCTTGTGGCTGCGTTCCAAGTCCAGCAGATCGTTCTCGGCTCGTTGCCGGGCCAGCGCGACTTCGGCCTCGCCCAGCGCCTCGCGCTGCCGCAACGCCATCACGCGATCCTGCGCGGCGCGTTGCCGGGCCTGAAAGGATTTTTCCAGATACTCCCGGCAGATGGTGACGAATTTCTGCCGGTCCTGCTGACATTCCTGCCGTCGGGCGGTCTGGTGCGTGCCTTTGAGGAAATCCTCGACAGCCTTGATGTCGAATGCCGGAAGCGTCGCCGGAGGGTTCGGATGGGCAGGCAGGTCCAACAGGCAATCGGCAGACACCACCTCAAATGCTGGCGTGGCGTTGGTGGTGAGTTCCTCGCGCACAGCCACGACTTCCGCAAACAGGTTGATGGTGTCGCCCTTGGTGTTCTGCCCGCGGATACAAATCTCGAAGAAATGCAGACGGTAGGGTTCGAGCGCGTGGCGATCGAGGAACACGCCCACGCCACCGAGCAGCGGGGCGAGTTTTTCGTTCAATCGCTCATCAACGGCAGCGTAGAGAGGGTGGCCAGGCCCGATCAACTCGGCGTTGGCGTGTTCGAGTTTTTCCAGATCGGTTTTGCGAAAGGTGAGCTTGAGGTAGGCCGGTTCGGGTTTGCCAACGCGACCGACACAAGCCAGCCGGTCAGAGCGCAGGTCGGCGAGAACATGTTCGACCCGCCACAACCCGTCGGCGCGCGGCTCGACCTTGAGACCCACTTCGGCGGCGGCTTTGAGGAACTGATCCTCGACATAGCGTGGCATCAGCCGGCGTTCTTCGGCTTCGGCGTTGGCGGTCTGGAACGCGGAGAAATCCACGTTGGCGCGGGCAAGCGCAACGCCGGTGGCCTCCTCGTATTGCAGCAACAACTGCGGATCAACGCGGGAAATCTTGTCGAGGTATTCGTCCAGCCGTCGCGGGTCGTTGGCCGCTTCGCGCAGCATTTCCGGCAGGTTCACGTCATTGAGCGACAGCACTTCGCCGACGACATCGAACACCCGGTCCGCCAGCACGGCGCGCATCTGGTCCAGTTTGTCCAGCAACCGTTCCAAGATGCGCCCCTCGATGACCGGTTGGCCGTCCTCGGATTCCGACGCGACAAAATTGAAGGCGTGGACATCCCGTTTCTGGCCGATGCGGTGGATGCGGCCCAGCCGTTGCTCCAGCCGGGTGGGATTCCACGGCAGGTCGTAGTTGATCATCAGACGGCAGAACTGGAGGTTGATGCCTTCGCCGGCGGCCTCGGTGGCCACGCAAATCTGGCAGGCGGTGCGGAATTGTTCCTGCGCCTTCTTCCGCTCGTGTGGATTCATCCCGCCGTGAATTTCGCAGACGGTAAATCCCCACTTTTCCAAGTGATGCCGGAGATGGTTCAGCGTGTCGCGGTGTTCGGTGAAGATGAGCAACCGGCCACGGGCGTCCTGCAACTCGCTGAACTCGGCCCGCGTCAGACATTCGCGCAACGCCGTCAATTTCGAGTCGCCCCCTTGGTCGGCCTGGTCGCGCACCCGGCGGGCCTGGCTGACCAATTCCCTCAGTGCCGCAATTTCCGTTCGCAACTGGTCAAGCTCGGCCGCGGTGGTGTATTCGTCAGCAAGCGCGTCACGCTCGGCCTCGTCGAGATCATCCTCATCCTGTTCGGCATCGTCCACCAGCCGCCCTTGCAGTTGAGCCAACCGTTTGGCGCGCTGCGACGAGGGCAGTGATTCCAGTTCTTCCAGCAGTTTGCCCTGTTTTTCCAGTCGGCGTTTCAGCGACTCGTAGATGGCCGTGGTGGAGCTGGCCAGCCGGCGTTGCAGAACGGTGCGGGCGAGAGCCACGCTCGCCTTGCGCCGCCCGCTGGCTTGCGGCAGGAACTCATTGATGTAGGCCGTGACGGTCTTGTAGAGATCGTATTCGTCGCCGTTGAGTTTGAACTGAATCGTGTGTGCGTGCCGGTCGGGAAACAATCGTTGGCCGTTTATGTCACGCAAATCTTCTTTCAATCGCCGCAACGCCCACGGGCACTCCGGGCCGAGTCGCAACACTTCGCGGCGAATCTCACCGGCTTTCTCGGCGAGACGGTGAGGTTCCGGGAACAAATCGGGATCGAGCAGGCGAATGAAGTGGGAGAACCGGTCGTCGTCGCCGTGATGCGGCGTAGCGGTCAACAACACGACGTGGTCGGCCTGGGCGGTGAGTTGCTCGGCCAGTTGATAGCGTTTGGTTTTCTCGGCCTCGTCGCCCCGTGTGCTGGATTTTTTGGTGTAGGCGCTGCACTTGTGGGCTTCGTCAATGATCAGCAAATCCCACTTCTGCTGCCAGACTCGTTCACGCACCGCCTCCTGCTTGGCGTAGTCGAGCGAGGCGATCACCTGCGAACTGCGTTGCCACGGATTCGTGAGCTGCTGCTGATCCACCGCCGCGTAGATAATGTCAAACGTCTCCCCAAACCAACGTTGCAATTCGTCCTGCCATTGGATCGTCAGCGACGCAGGGCAAAGGATCAAAACGCGGTCAATCGCCTCGCGGAGTTTCATCTCCTTGATCAACAACCCCGCCATGATCGTCTTGCCGGCGCCGGGGTCGTCGGCGAGCAGAAACCGGAGGCGCGGTTGCGGCAACATCCGCACATACACCGCCTCAATCTGGTGCGGCAGCGTCCGAATACCGGAGAGGCTGACAGCAAAATGCCGGTCGTGCGCATAAGCCAGCCGGATCCGCGCCGATTCGATCAGCAATCGCATGTGCTCGGCGCTCGCCGGTACAATGTGCGCCATCTCGGCCGGCACTGCTTGGAGTAGGTTCTGCGCCTCTTCCTCAGAGAGAATCGTTTCATCCGGCGTCCCATCTGCCAGCCGCACGCGACACTCATACCCCGCGCCAAGGTGACGGACAGCTTCAAGCACAACCGGCCCTTGAAAATGTCCCAGTAACAGGACTCGCTGGCCTATGGGAAATGCATCTTTCATGCTACTTCACAATCTCATCCTTGTCCTCTTCTGTTGCCTTGCCAGCGAGGGTGTTGAGTTTCTGTTGGTGGTTTGAGGGTGGCATTTTCATCGCAGTGGTTCTGTGCCTTCGCTGAGGATTTTCAGGTAGCGATGGTAGGCGTATTGACGGCCATACTTCGCGTCGGTCGCCGGCCGCGAGCGTGGCATGCGCATGGAGGTCGAGCAATTCCGTATCCCAAATCAACGGCGGCACCGGTGGCAGTGGCTTGGGCACAAAAGCCCGGCACCGCTCACTCCCGGAATGGACTGATACGAAATGACCTGTCAGACCTCGCTGCATGGCTTGTTAAGAAGTTTTCAATCGCCAGTGTAGATTGAAAGGAATCATCGTCATACTTTAATTCAGTCGGCCTGATTGAAAGTTTTTGAAATTCGCCCGCGACCGCGGCGCGACCTTGGTGTAGGTCGAGTGCCAAAGAAACGGTCAAGCGAACTCGCCGATCTGCTTGTTCCGTTGTAAATCGTGTCCGAGTTCACCTATTAATAGCTTTCTGCGATTCTTTCATGGCGACGTAGTGCGCACCGGCCAACTTGCCGGCCATGATCACCTTGTCCTCGGCGCGGCATTTCACCAACTCGACGAAGTGGTTGATGGCTGTCCGGTGCTGCCGGAACAACGAAATCCCGCGTTCGACTTTCTCCGTCAGTTGTTCTTTGGTCGTCATCACTCCACGCCTCCAAACGTCCGCGAGTGTAGCTGCTCGAAGTAACGACGGCAAGCGTACTCATATCGGACTTGATAGGTTTGGCGGTTCGTGGCTTACTACGCCTTGCGGACTTGGACGGTTCCTCGATCTTTTCGCCTAGGCCAGTCGGAAGACTGGCCTGAACCGTTTTATCAGCCGACAACTTGACTTGTTGGGAGTGATACGTGATCGTTGATGTGCCGCCTCGTGCTGGGGTAGTCCCAGCGCCTCCGGGTTCGCCCGGTGCGGTGGGCACGAGTGTACTTCGTCCACCGGAAGACGGCCTTCTCTTTTCAAAGGCAGACACCAAGCGCCACATGGAGACCGCCCACCGTTGCCGGTTGTCAGTTGTTACGGGGCGGCTTGGCGGAGAGCCTGATCCGCTGATACGCACCCCGTTTCTGGTCTTCGGGATGCGGTTCGATGGCCAATACGGTGATGTCGCCCTGCTCCGGGCCATACGCCCAAAATAACCGTCCAGCGGAAGGGGTGTTGTTCTCCAAGCACGACTGGAAAATCTTGAATCCGTGCTTCCGGGTTAGATCGTCTATCTCGTGCGAGGCCAGGCCGGGATGACGCGGGTTCTGACTGAGAAACCCCAGCGTCTTGACCAGCTTCTTGAAGAATCGTTCCTCGTCACCCGCCAGTTGACCGGCAAGTTTGCGGGTCAAGATATCGTTCCAATAGGCCTCCATCTCCGGGACGCCCATGCGGATGCGAAAGGCCACGCGGAATTATCCCTTCAGAAACGGCGTCAAATCCACCGGAGCCGAGGCGCGCCCCTTCTTCAGATTGGTCACGGATTGTTCGAGCATTTTGCGGGTGCGTGCCGGAATGGCCTCTGGAGCAACCAGCATACGCGGCTCCAACAGGTAGCAGCCGTTGGAGAGTGCCTTGACGTGGAAATACTTCGTCTTGGCGTTGCGCAGGCTGATCCGTTTCTTGTCGTCTGCCGCCACGTCGTATTCGGCGGCAATCTGAATGGAATCGGTTTTCACGGGAACAATATGGTGGGAAATCCCACCCATGTCAAGCTCCCGTGCGCCGATAAGCACACTGACAGGCAGCACGCGGAGCGCAGCCTAAAGATTTCGCTGAAACCATCATGGTTTGATGTTGTCCATACTGTGAAATAAATCATTTCACGCCATGAAATGAAATAGATGATTTTCCATGATACCCAAAAGAGTCTGACGAAAATTGAGAAGCTCGCTGCCAGTCGTTTGACCCAAAGCCCCGGTGATTCATCATTCCGCGGCCGCTCATCGAGCTACCAGACAGTCCCGGATTTGGTGCAGAAGTCAAGCCTACCGGTGGCGAGGAACTGCATCACCCGGACGAATCGGAGAAAGAGGCTGCCAACCGGTATCGGATGGAGGCGCGGGAATCAGGCCGCAAGGAGCCGTAGCAGATGTTAGAGGCGGCGCGTGAACCTCAACGCGCGGTCAGATTCGCTTCTCACTTGCGTAAGTGTCTGCAACAGAAAGGACGTATTCCTTCAATGCTCCAAATGTGGCCTTTTTGCTGGTAGGAAAAAGTTGGATGTTTCTAAGTTTAGAGTAAACAGTTGGATTCTCGCGCTCGTCGCAGTTACACACTGCCATTCGCTACGGGGTAAGCCTTTGGGCAACAATTGGGACAAAACGGGCAAGGCCAGCCTTTCGGCTAGCCCAAGCAGCAGCCGTTGCCCGGCCGCGATCTGCGATGTGGCGTTGCCAGAGTCATTGCCAACATCGCGTGGATACATTAGCTTTGCAGGCAAACCAGCGCACGTTTCTACTGGAACCCCGGTAACTGATATACAATGCGACTCGCTCGCTCTTGCCCTGAGATTTATGTTGGTAGTACGGGGTACAGCTATGCGACTGCTTGAATCGAAACAATCTTTGCTGCGGCGTCGGCAGCCGGTCGCAATGCAAAGAATCGTTCCGCGTCGGCCTTCGTGACCAATGCCTTGTAGTGACGGTGAATCATGTCGGCGGAGTTGCCAAGCTGGTACGCTACGCGGACGGCATCGCCGGTCAACGCCAGCGAGTACGAGGCGCACGAGTGCCGCAATCCATTGTCCGGCCACTTCTCCAACCCGGCAGCCGTCGCCAGTTCCGCCAGCCGTTTGTAAAGGGTACGCTGGTCATTCAACTCTACGATTGCGCCCTTGCGCTTGGCGCATAGCGGCAACCATGCAGCCAGCGTCTCGTTGATCTCGACTACGCGACGGCTGCGTTTCTTCGCCACGTTCGCGCCGATGATGATCGTGCGCTCCGCCAGCTTGACCGCGCTCCAATCCAGCCGCAATAGCTCCGCACTCCGCAGTCCGGCAAACAACCCGATTGCGACATACGGCAGCAAGTCGTACGCGGCGGCGTGTTCTAACAACCGGGCGGCCTGCTCAGGGGTAAAGATTTCCGGCTCGGTATCCTCAGCGGTCGGGCGAGGGATGCTGGCGGCGATGTTGTATTCAGCCCAGCCATTGCGGATGGCGAAGTTGTAGAGTTGCGACACTTTCACCGCGTAGTTGATGCGACTACGAGCCGAGAGCGTCGGATCATTCAACCACGCGGCCAATTCTTCACGGGTGATGCTGGTAAGCTGCCGGTTGCCAAAGGTGTTGGCGAACCGCTCCAAGCGCACCCGCAAATCCTTCAGTGTCCGCTCCCGTCGTTTGTTTCCCTCAGCCTCAGCAACCAGTTTCTTCACGATCTCGGCTACGACCGGGGCATTACGATACTTCAAGACGTGTTCAAGATAGAAGTCCACGGCCTCTGTGATGCTGGCCTTGTGCGGCATTAGTTTCTCGATGGCCTTTTGCGCCTCGACGCGAATGGCAGCCGGTAGGTCAAAAGCAGCGTGACCTTCATTCTCAACTTGTATCCTGATTTCGGCGGCGCGAGTTTCGGCCTCGCCTTTGGTTGGAAAGGTTTCTCGGATACGATGCCCATTGACCATACAAGCCACTTGCCAAGCGCGCTTCCCGCTGGTATAGGTCAGCTCATGAATCGGCGGCCACAGCTTGGTTTTGGACTTGGTTGTTGTCATGGCAATCAGTTCCTTTTGTTGCCTCAGATTGCCAATTTTTGCCAATTAAATCAAGCGAAGGTTTCGCTGGTTTGTTGTAACTCTTTGTAAATCAACGGTTGGAGAGGTGGCCGAGTGGTTGAAGGCGGCGGTTTGCTAAACCGCTATACGGGACTAAAGCCTGTATCGAGGGTTCGAATCCCTCCCTCTCCGCCATTTGGAGGTACTGTCACTGTCCAACTTTTCTTTCAGGGACAAGACACCACACGGAAAGGCATGGTTACGACTTTTTGGGCTCTTGATGAAAATTCAGCGTGCCATTGAATAATTCGGAGAAACCACCAATGGCGACGGAGATTTGGGGCGCCTTTTCAAGGCAGATCTGAACCAACTTCTGGTTCTGGGCGGGATTCCGCTGACTCAACTCCGCCATCGCCATGATCACAGCCACGTCGTTGTTGATGGCGTGACGCACGGTACGGAGATTTTGATATAATACTTGCAATTGCTCACGTAATTGCTGCAATTGCTGTTCACTGCTCAGCGGCGTGGTTTCCCCCGGATCAATTGCGCCTGGTTCCATTGTCTCCTCCGTGGTTTATTGCGTTTTGTTTTGTAACCGTATCATTCTAAAAGCTAACCTAGCAAACCTTATGCCAGTGTGACAGCGCATTTTTCTAGGATTTGAGAAAAAACCGGCTATCCTGTTGTCTTTGTATAAACTGCAAAAACGCCAACACCAACATGTCCAAAGACGCCATTATCATCAGCGGAGCGCGACAGCATAACCTCAAAAACATCCATCTGACGCTCCCTCGTGAAAAACTCATTGTAATCACCGGCCTCAGCGGTTCGGGAAAATCCAGTCTTGCTTTTGATACCATTTACGCCGAGGGACAACGCAAATATGTGGAAAGCCTCTCCACATACGCCCGCCAGTTCCTCGAACAACTCCAAAAACCGGATGTGGACCACATCGAGGGGCTTTCTCCCGCCATCGCCATCGAGCAACGTACCGCCGGCACCAATCCACGCTCCACCATCGCGACCGCCACCGAAATCTACGAATATCTCCGCCTCTTATACGCCCACATCGGTAAACCCCACTGCCACCGCTGTGGTCGTCCCATCACAACCCAAACCACCAGCCAGATCGTTGACCAGATCGCCGCTCTCGGAGAAGGAACCTCCATTACCCTCCTCGCCCCACTCGTTCGCAACCGCAAAGGCGAATTCCGCGACATCTTCGCCCGCATCCGCGCGGAAGGATTCATCCGCGCCCGCGTGGACAATGAGATTCTCGACCTCTCCGAACCGGTCAAACTTGATAAAAAACGCAACCATAACATCGAACTGGTCGTGGACCGCATCCTCCTGACCGGTAAAAACCGCGCCCGACTCGCCGACTCCGTCGAAACCGCCCTCAAATGGGGCGGTGGCCTCCTCACCCTTCTCGCACCCGACGGCAGCGAGCGCCTCTTCAGCACCCTCAACGTCTGCTCCGATTGTGGCATCAGTTACGGCGAGTTCACCCCGCGCCATTTCTCCTTCAACTCCCCCGAAGGTGCCTGCAAAACCTGCGACGGTCTTGGCACCAAACTCGTCTTTGATCCCGACCTCATCGTCCCTGACAAAACCAAATCCATCGCCAACGGCGCCATCGCGGCTTGGCGACGCGGCGGCCGACGCCTCATCATCTACTACAAAATGCTCCTGCGTGGCCTCGCCAAACACTACAAGACCGACCTCGATGCCCCCTTCAAAGACCTCCCCGAGCGCATCCAGAAAGTCCTCCTTCACGGCAGCGGCGGCGAAGAAATCGAGTTCACCTACTGGCGCAAAGGCGCCTGGCGCAAAATGAGCAAACCCTTCGAAGGCGTCATCCCCAACCTCGAACGCCTCTATGCCGAGACCGACAGCGAATTCACCAAATCCCGCCTCCAACAGTTCATGGTCGCCATGCCCTGCCCCGACTGCCGCGGCGCCCGCCTCCGCCCCGAAAGCCTTGCCGTCACCATCGCCGGCAAATCCATCATTGATCTCACGCGCCTCAGCGTTGACAACGCCGCCGCCTTCCTCGACTCCCTCGAACTGACCGACTTCCAAAAACGTGTTGCCGACCAAATCCTCCGCGAAACCCGCGCCCGCCTTCGTTTCCTCCAAAACGTTGGCCTCGGTTACCTCACGCTCGACCGCCCCAGCAACACCCTCAGCGGTGGTGAAGCCCAACGCATCCGTCTCGCCACCCAGGTCGGAGCCGGCCTCGTCGGCGTCCTCTACGTTCTCGACGAACCCAGCATCGGCCTCCACCAACGCGACAACCATCGCCTCCTCGAAACCCTCAAAAAACTCCGCGACCTCGGCAACACTGTCCTCGTCGTCGAACATGACGAAGACACCATCCGCACCGCCGACTACATCGTGGACCTTGGCCCCGGCGCCGGCATCCATGGCGGCGAAATCGTGGCCCAAGGCCCCCTCGCCGACATCCTCGCCACCCCTCGCTCCCTCACAGGCGCCTATCTGCGCGGCGAACTCCAAATCCCGCTCCCCAAGCATCGCTGCCCTCCCGGCCAAAACTGGCTCACCATCCGCGGTGCCCGCGAAAACAACCTCCAAAACATCACCGTCCGCATTCCCATCGGACTGTTCACCTGTGTCACCGGCGTCAGTGGCTCCGGCAAAAGTACCCTTGTGGATGACATCCTCCGCAAAGCGCTTTTCCGGCGATTTTACCGTGCCAAAGACCGTCCTGGCGCGCACGACGCCATCCTCGGAGCCGAAGAACTTGATAAGGTCATCGTGATTGATCAGTCCCCCATCGGGCGCACCCCGCGCTCCAACCCCGCCACCTACACGGGCGCCTTCGACCAGATCCGACGCCTCTTTGCCCAACTGCCCAATGCCAAAGTACGTGGCTACGGCCCCGGCCGTTTCAGCTTCAACACCAAGGGCGGTCGCTGCGATGCCTGCAAAGGCGACGGCCTTATTCGCATCGAAATGCACTTCCTGCCCGACGTCTATGTGACCTGCGAGCAGTGTGCGGGACGACGGTACAACCGGGAAACCCTCGAAATCACCTACAAGGGCCGCAACATCGCCGACGTCCTCGACATGACCGTCAACGAGGCCGAAGAATTCTTTCGCGCCATCCCAAAACTGCGCGACATCCTCCAAACCCTTCAGGAAGTCGGTCTCGGCTATCTCCACCTTGGTCAGCAAGCCACCACCCTGAGCGGCGGCGAAGCCCAACGCGTCAAACTCGCCACCGAACTCGCCAAAAAAGCCACCGGCCGCACCCTTTACATCCTCGATGAACCCACCACCGGCCTTCACTTCGCCGACGTTCAGAAACTCCTCGACGTGCTGATGAAACTCCGCGACGCCGGCAACACTCTCCTCATCATCGAACACAATCTCGACGTCATCAAATGCGCCGACTGGATCATAGACCTCGGCCCCGAAGGCGGCGACAACGGTGGCCGCATCGTCGCCGAAGGCTCTCCAGAACAGATTTGTGCCGTTCCCGAATCCTACACCGGGCAGTTTTTGAAAAAATGTCTTACCTCATCCCCGCCATTGCAAAGTGTCCCATGACTTGGCACTGTAAAGGTGGAGAATAACCAATGCTGAAACCTTTTGACCTGCGAGACTGGCTGCGCGACTGGCCGTATGATCCGGAGAGAAACGCCCGAATCGTTCGCGGTTCGGATGGCCGCGAGATCATGCAGGTGCGAACCCCTCTTGGCATCGAACAGTTGGAACTGCAAGGACGCCCCGACGGATTGCGCCCGCACAACGCCGAAAGCGCCCTGGACTTTTACCAGGCCAAATTTGACCGCCTGAGCGCGCAGGGCAAAGCCGATGCCTTTCACCTCAGTCCGAGCGAATGCGCTGAACTCTTTGAAGAAGGCACTCTCGTTTACCTCCGCTACCTTCACCTCTTCCAACTCCGCGACTGGCCACGTGCCATCCGCGACACCGACCGCAACCTTCGCTTGTTCGACTTCGTCCACGAACACGCCCGCCGCGAAGAAGACCGCCACCACCTCGAACAATGGCGCCCGTATCTTCTCCGCATGAACGCCATTGCCCGTTCCATGCTCGAATGGGAAAACGGCCGCCATACTGCGGCGTTACAAATCGCGCGCGATGCCATCACCCGGATTGAAGCCCTGCCCGAACAGGAAAACGAGACCTTCCAATATGAACGCCAGCGTTCTCTGGAAGCTTTGCAGGACCTCATCCAACAAATCGAACAAACCCAACCGCTCAGCGAGATGGAATTACTGGAACGCGAACTCCACCAGGCGGTCGAGGCCGAGGAATTTGAACGAGCCGCCACCCTCCGCGACCGCATCCGTCTCCTCCGCCACAACGCTGATCCGCGGACCTCGGATTGCGAAGCCGGCCCGGGATCTGCCCCTCGCACCTCGTGAAGGAGAAAGCGAGAAAACAGTGGCTCGCACGGATTTCTACGGCGCGGTCAGCGTAACAGCGTCGAGACCAAAAAAGGACTGGCTGTTTTTGGACTTGGGATTGGCGCCAACAACTTCGACACGAAGGATGAACGCGCCGTCTTTCGGCTCGAAAACACCGAGGTCAATCGGACCGCTGGCGACCGGTTTCTCCGCCCATGCGTCGTAATCCTTGCCGACCGGCTGGCCATTGACGCTGAAGCGGAGGATGCCGTAGTCCCAGCTTTTGGTGGCATAGAGTGTGAGCCGTCGTTTTTCGGTAGCCGGAATGCGAAGCTCAATGAAATCTCCCACCCGTTTGCCGCGCACCCACAATTGACTGCCGTCACTCCATTCGCCCTGCGCCAGCGACATCGTCTGCGTCTCGGCGGGAACATCGGGCGTTTTGGCGACGATTTGCATTTTTTCGCACTCGATGGCGCCGGCAACGCGGAACATCGGCGGCGGTTCATGCAAGGGGCGGACGGCTTCATCGGGTTGTGGCGGGCGGTTACAGTTCGCACCGGGGCGGGCATACCAGAAGGTTGTGGCGGCGTATCCGACCTTGCAGTCGGTCCAATGCCAGATCTCCATGTCGAAACGCAGCGACCTGGTGAAGGGAATGGAATCGAGGCTTCGGGTGCGGTTGACGATGCTGTAACCGCGGTTGCCGGGGCCGTCACAGCGGACCTGGTTGGCGAATGGCGTCTGGAACAACCCGGTGTGGCTCCAAGAGTAGTTATAGTAATCCTCGGTGCCGGTACCGATGTGCGACGGGAAAGGCTCGTCATCCACATAAATCTTCTCATCGCCTTCGCCCCACCAGTTTTTGACGGGATTGAACACAATCAACTGGTCGCCGACATATCGGCCCTGGCCTGTCGCAACAAGGTAATTCCAGTCGCTCATTGGGCGTGTGGGAATCGGGTCCTGATGACGCCAGTTGGCGTGGAAATGCAGGGAATGATCGTCCCATTTCCAATCGCCGACGCGGGCGATGAATTTTGCTTTGGCTGGCGTTGTGCCAACGTTGTGCAGGGTAAGACGGCCATTCTTCTGGTATGGCATCACCCATCGGCAACTCATCGCGCCGTCCTTCGTCACGGTTCGGTACCAACTGTCGAGCACACGCACATCCGGGCCGCACCCGAAGAAATCGCCCACGGGACACCAGATGGTTCGCTCAGTATCGAATTCGGCGCTCAGCACCAGATTTCGCAGGTTGGCCGCATCGGTATGAAGTTCGAGCAGGCGAACCGCAGACGGGCCGTCGGGCAATTCGAGTACGGCGGATTCGCCGGGCAGAACGGTTTTGTCGAGTGCGATTTCCCTGCCACCGCTAAAGGCGGGCGGGTTGGCGAGCAACCGGTTGACCCGCTCGTAATGACCACCGGGCTGGAAGGTCTCGACCTTCGTATTGGGCGCATAAGTGCGGTAGTTGATCTGGTAGTAACGGGGCGGGATTTTGGGGCCGGGTTCGCCTTCTTCCCATGTGACCTTGCAGTGTTTGGCGTACGGAATCGGCAGATAGAGCGTGTTGCCGCCGCGGCCTTCCGGCGTCGCGCCGGGATGCAGCGTCAACAGCGGCGTACCGGCCGGAATGGCGTTGTTGTTCGCAAAATCGAATCCGGGGACACTGATGGTCGCCGTATCGGCGCCGTCGAGATAGATGCGGATGTTACCCTTTTTGGCGGCATGGGTGGTAATCCAGAAACGGACAATGGCGCCGGGGCCGTCGGCGTCCATCATGACTTTTTCGATGCGGTTTTGGTTGGTCTCGATGCGGATGTATTGGTTTTGGTCGTTATTGGCAAACCAGCCCTTGGGATCGTCGGACGTCCGCGTGGCGCGGTCATAGCTGCTGGCCTGCTGACAGGTGTAAGCAGGTTCAGGCAGGCGCGCCACTGCCTCATAATCGGTCATCTCCTCCAGTAGCGACTGGCTCGTAACAACCAGTGCCGCAACAACGATATTCATGGGTGACCTCCTCTTGTTTATTTCACGTTGATTTTGACCGGGGATACAGAGCCAACGGGACGTGGAGCGCCCGGTATCGGCGCCTTGATCCAACTCACGTCAAAACCCATTTGACCGGAGCCGTCGGCACTGGTGAGGACTGTGGTTTTGGTCGTTTCCGAGCGGACTTTCCCTTCGTCGTCATACTCCACAATCACTTCCGTGAGTTTGCCACTGACCTGCGGTGTTGGTCTGCCCGGATTTTTGACCGCGCCAAAAAAGGCCATCTCGGAAGCAAAACCGGTAAATTCGTCCGCCACGAGATTTTGCGCACTACAGCGGCACGTGGCGGTGGCCACACGTCGGAACTGGCCGTTGCCGTATTTTTCTTTTTCAACAAGCGTTTGTTCGGCCTTGAAGGAGAGCAGGCGTTTCTCCGGGTCTAGGGTACCGGTGATGGTGGCCTTCACGCTCACCGGCCCGCGCAACGGGTCGTGCGACCACGGTTGGGCAATTTCCTCCTCGTACGTCACCGTGAATTGGTTTCCTGACCACGCCACTTTCACACCGGAAGCTGGATGCTCGCGAGACGAATACGGCAGGGTGAACCCGACGGTCTGCGTGCTCTTGTATTGTTCCGTTCGTTCGCCACAGGTTTCTCGATATTCGCCCGTTCCACTGACATTGACCCGGACCCGATCACTCATGCGGGCAATGTTTAGCGCATCGGGATACACCGTCAGCGGGAACTCAACAGTCTTTTCCGCAAGCAAATCTCCCTCGCCCTTCTTGGTGCGGGCGGTGAACTTCACCTTCTGGATGCCTTCCATGGCCAACGTGGTCTTGCCGTATTCGGTGGTGTTGGTAACGGTAAATTCGAGCGGTTCCATCTGGATACCAATGTCTTTGAGGTCCGGCGGCATGGCGGCGTCCACTTTCAGACGGCAAGAGATGGGGAGTTGACCGAACCGCGTGTAGGCGGCTCGCTGGCGTGGACGAAGGTTGAGGTCCACTTCCAGATCGCATTTTGGCATCGGACCGGTGGTAACCGGCGCGGCCAGTAATTCACTCATGGCCTGCAGGTCGGCCAATCCGGCCATGTATTGAATCTGGCGTTTGGCATACTGGATTTCGAGTCGGTGCGTTTGCCAAAGAGCAATCATCCCGGCTAAAACGTCCGAGAGCAATCGCTGATGCAAACCATCGGCAATCACATCACGTCCGTCCTGAATGAACTGACGGACAGCCGACTCGTTGATCACGCGGTCGGTCTCGGCGCGGCACAACGGCGAAATCGCCTGCACAAACTCCGACATGGCCTTGTCCAGTTCCGCTTTGTCCTGCCAGGTTTTACGCGAATCGAACCATGACGGCTCGATGTCCGCGCCGATGTCGAGAATGGCTTTAGCGAGCTTCTCGTGCGCGGCCAGCAGTTTGCCGACTTCGCCGGCAATCGGCGGACGCACGTGGATTTCATCGTAGGGCAACTCGCGCCCCGACGGGCCTTGAATCCATTTTTGGTAGTAGTGTTGGTAAAGCGCTGGTTGATCAATCTGGATGGAAGTCTGGTTGGTTTTCTTGTCGGTGATTTTTTTGACAAATTTGGCGTCAAGAACACAAAAACCGGAATCGCGAATGCGCCCGCCCACGGTTCCTTCGGCGACGTTGGAGAGCCGCCCGGCTTCGCCGGTGTAGAGCGCGTCAATCAACTGCACGTTGGCTTGATTCAACGCCCAGCCGACAGTCACCACCACCAAACCGCGTTCGATGTCGAACAGAATTTTCGCGTGCGCCACGCCGGGGATGACCCGCGAAAAGGCGTCGAACACGAGATTCTTGCCGAGCGCCTTGAGGGATTCCTCGTCTTTGACCTGCGAGGCCTGCATCAGGTAACCCAGTCCCCAGTAGCAGCGCGACAGGAGGTTTTGCGTGAAAAACCAGGCGTAATCGTTCTTGCTGGCGCCACCTTGGTACATTTCCACCAGTGTCAGTGCGTCCACGACGTTGCCAAGTTGGAACGCTTCCTCGTACATGCGCTTGGCCAGATAACCTTTCAGTCCGAACTCGGCCACCTGTCGTTTGACGGCCTCGTAGCTGTTTTCCGGGAAGGAATCCTCGATGTGTTTGCGCATCCGCCCTTTCATCTCCTCCAACGCCTGTCCCCAGTACGGCGGACGGCCAAGGTTCTGCATCCGGATGAACTCGCGCGGACTCATCCCTTTGGCGATGCCAAGCACCTCATCGCCTGGTGCCGGCTTTTTCAGGTGCTGGCTCAGCTTTTCGCGGGCAACGGCCATTTTTTTCTCGGCCTGCGCGCGAGCTTCGGGCGAGGCGTCGGCATTGAGCAACACCACGGACGCCTCAGCGTGTTCGGCGGCGGTTTCCAGCACCGGGCGCAATGCGGGATCCGCCGTCTCGATGATCTTGCGAATAGCCGACTCGCCGGTGTCGTGTTTGCGGCCTTTCGCCTCGGCCTGATCAATCACCTTCAACTGCTGCATCAACACCAACAGGTTTTCCATCGCCGCCGCCGACATGCAGCGTTTGTAAACGGCGTCTTGATGTCGCGCATAGGCGTCGCGCTCGGCGGGCGTCATCTCATGCCAGGTGTGATCCTCACGGTTGACCTGCTCCAGAAACCGACGATCCAGCATCGGCGGGTCGAGCATCTCCTGCGCAACGGCAGCGGCCATTGAACTGCACGAGTCGCGTAGAAACGCCATCGCGGCGTGTTCTTGAAGCGCGAGTTTTTGTTCTGCTTCCGGTGTTTTTTCCATGAGAGCTTTTGGCAGGTTCTTGGTCAGCAACACCGTGCTGGCGGTTTCCAGCGCCTCGGCCATCTTGATCAGGCGCTCGCGGTTGCCGGGCTGGTCGAGGTACTTTGGGCCGTACATGCGAGCGAGCAGTTGAATGCGGTCTTCCAACACCAGTTCCGACCACGGTTTGAATCCGTGGAAGGCGCACAACTCATCCAGCGAACGGGCGGCATATTTCAACGCGCCCTGTGTCGGCGAGCCGCCCTCGTGTTGGCTGTGTCGCCACGCTTGCAGATAATCGTTGCAGGCGTGGATGGCGCGCTGGGCTTTGCGGATTCGCAGGTCGTTGCTGCCGCGCAGGATGGCGCGAGCTTCTCTCATGCAACTGGCGATCTGCCCTGTGTACCGAACGCCCTGCCCTGTCGTCTCGAAGGTTTGCACCAGCGTCTGCCCTGATTTGAAACTCAGAAAGCGACGTCCGATGACCTCGGTGTCCGAACCGTAGCCAAAGTATGCTTCGGGGTTGCGTGCCTGCGTCTCGATGACGCGGCGGTAGTTCAGGTGGAACTCGACCGGATCGGTGGCGTACCGGGCATCGGGCAGATCGTTGTAGCCGCGATGGAAGGCGACTTCGAGGTCGGCCAGTTCAATGCCGTTTTTGACCGAGCCTCCGGGGCCGGTGCTGACACGCAATCCCATTTCGCGGGCGATATCTCGCATCGCTTCGAAAAAAGTTGTCTCACGCACGTCGTCGCCAGCAAAAACCGTCACGTCAATATCGCGGGTAAAATTGCCGGTGCCGCCGGAGTTGATGATGTTGGCGCGGTTGAGCGGGGTCAGTTTTTTGGCGGCAAGCCGTTTGTTGGTTTCCTCCAGGGTGCGGGCAAACAACGTTTTCAGGAACTGGTGGCGACCGATGTCGAGGTTTTTCAGGACGTTGTTGTAGGCCTTGTCGGAGGCGGCGCGGTCGTTGAGGTATTTCTTGAGCGCGTTGCGGGGCAGGACACGGCTTTTGGACAGTTCGACCACGAGTTTGGAGAGGTCATCTTCCTTGGTGCTCTCGTTCATCCAGGAGGTTCGCCACTGTAGTTTCTGCGATGCAAGGGCGTCGCATTTTTGCTGGAGCGCCTCGCGTTGGCGAGCCAGTTCCGCTTCCGAATCGCTTTCACCGTCGCTGAACGGGTTGACCGCCCGCACAACGCCGGCACTCAGAATCAACGCCAACAACAGCCAACCCCATCGTTTCATCGCCTCGCCTCCTTCGGTTGTTCTATCCGTGACAAATCCCGTCCGCCGACGCAAGCCGATTTACTGAAACCGGTAAACTTTTCCGATCAGAATGCGCGGCTGGGGGCCGAGAGGAACACGGTATGTGGCCTCGTCGCCGTTGAGGCGTCGGCCTGCTTGCCATTTGCCATCGCGGAAAACGCCTTCCTCGACCGAGAGCCAATCGGTGCTACCCGGTTTGTCTGGTCGGGCGCTAAAACGGATGCTGGCATTGACGCCCGCCATGAGGAAGGTGTCCGGTGCCAATGCGATGATCAGCCCTGCTGCGGGACCTTTGTACTCGATATCCGCGCGGAAATCGCCAATGTCGAATTCCACGCGCTTTTCGTCGCGGTGCTGAAGGAAGCCGCGCAGGGTATTGCGTCCCTGGTGCTCGACAAGCAGCGGCAGGATGCCACGGAGCATGCCGTAGTAGTCGCGCAACACGTTTGTCTCGCTGAGCGAATCAATCCCAAACGGCGAAAATCCGAGCGCATGATGTTCGCCAAGGGCAAACAACGCGCGCATCCCTGCTCGCTCATCACGCTGTGCTTCGGGAATGAACAGCGGGTTACCGTTCTGGTGGTACTCGGCACAGATGCCCTTGAAGTCGTCGAGATAGATGTCGGGCGCGTACAGGTCAACACTCGGCGCGGCGGCTCGCCAGACATCCATCATTTTCGCCACGGGACCGCCGCTGGGATAATCGCCGGCCTTTTGGCCTTTGAATTGGACCAGCCAGGCGTTGACGTACATCGGCAACGGATATTCCGCCTTACCGGCAGCGGTTACCCGCTCGATGTAGCGGCCAATCGTCCAAGCGGAGAACACTTCGTCGGCGTTTTCTCCAAACACGTCGCTCCAGGTGCCGTCGGCGCGAAAATTGGTTTTGGCCCAGATTTCCTTGAATTCGGGCAGGAGCGATTCTTTGCGAGCGGCCAGGTGATCCATCAACTCGCGCGGAACCGGCTTCGCAAACGCTTCCTCTGCCAGCGGGCAATGGTCGCGCGAGACCGGACGAATGCCCGCTTCGTTCTCGACCTGCATCATGATGACGGTCTGCTGACGAGCGTCCACCTCCCGGATGTGACGCATGACCGCGGCGAAAGCGCGGGCGTCCGCCCGACAGTTTTCATCAGAGAGCGCGGTGAGTTGGGTGGTGTTGACGCCGGGACGATGCTGGCAGCGCGGGAACCGTTTCCAATCCGTTTTCACCCACGCGGGCACATAGTGGGCATCGTAATTTTTCCACGTGCCAAACCAAATAAAAACGAGGCGAAGACGGTGTTTGCGGGCGGCAGCAATGATGCCATCCACGAGACGGAAATCAAATTTTCCCTCCTCCGGCTCGACCAGTTCCCAAGAGATGCTGGCGATAACGGTATTGAGATTGAGCGCGACGAGGCGGGGCCAGATCGGGGCAAGGTATTCGAGACAGGAAGAGCTGGAGTTGTGCAGTTCGCCCGCGAGCATGACAAACGGTTTGTCCTCCACGATCAACTGCGTAGCAGCACCCTGTTGGCGCAGGTGCGGGATCGGGGCGGCATGAGCATGCCATGCGATGACAAGTAGAAGAGTGATCTGTAGCTTCATTAGTCTCCGTAAGTGGCCGCCGGTTCGGGTAAAATCCGTTTGATTTCAGGCAGCCGATAACCAAAACCGGGGCCGTGGATGCTGGAGAGATCCACACAGCCGTCACGGCGACGGTAAAGGCCGGGATGAACGGCGGCTTCGGGCGCGGAGGCGTCGGGGTAGAACTGCATCGCGTTCGTCTCGACCCCCGCAATGGTGCCAACGTTGGCGGCCAAAAGGACGTGCGGTATCTGTGCAAGCATCGGGTTGGTCAGGTCCTGTACCATCAGCGACATCCCGTGTGCCCGCGCCCAACAGGCGCTGAGCAGCGCGCCGGTCTGAGTTTTGCAGGTTTTCAACGCCACACCGGTCCAACCGAGACTGCGTCCGAGCTTGACCAGTCGCCAGTCGTGGGCGCTTTCGTCCATGAAAAGCGGTTTGCGGGCGGCAACGCTGTGGACATCAATCCGATTGTTCTCCAGGTCATACGGGAACGGTTGCTCGACATAGACAATCCGCTCGTGGATGCGCGGCTGCTCGGCCTGCAGGCGGTCCAGGATATTGTTGACGTATTGCGGGTCGGTCACCGTGCAATTGAAATCGGCCGTGAGCTTCTCGACACCCAGCGGAAGCGCAATCCGTCCGACACGAACAAGACGTTGATAATCCCACGCGGCATCGGTACCACGCAGTTTGATTTTGAGGCATTTCAACCCATCCCGTTCAATCCAATCGGCCAGCAGAACCGGATACCCGTCGTTCGGTTCCGCTCCCGTCAGCTCGGAAACCTCCAGCGGGTCGAGTCCGCCAACCAAATGCCACGCCAGCAATCGCGTCGGCGGTTCTGCAAGCAGAAAATCGGCAGGAAACTTTCCGCGAAACGGCCCGGACGGCGAGAGATACGCGGCAAGGTCGCGGTTCATGAAATCCGACGTGTAGGTCTGATAGACCGGACGCCCAACCAACTGCCCATAGGCATCATGCAACGCGATGTCAAACGCCGAGCAACAGACCAACGCGGCCAGCCACGGCAATTCCGCCTCCTTTGCCAGTTCGGGGAGTACGCTCTCTTGAAATTCCCAGCCGACCTCCATCGGATGCCCCGCGCACGGAAACTCCGCCCATGCCTCCGCCAGCGTGCAGCAGAACTCCTTCAACGCCTCGTGGCGAAATTCGTAGCTGAGATGGCTCGGCCAGACCCATTGGACACTGAGCGGCGTCTCGCCCCAACCGACCGCCGTCTGTCCCGTCTCGTTGGCCACCTTCATACAGACGCGTGCGCAGGTCACAAACGTGAGCGTTTCCGTCCCAAACTTCAACGGAACGCGGGTTTGAACCGGCAGGAAATACAAGGAGGTTGCGATGGGACGAATGTCGGATTTCATTTGTCGTCCACCTGTAATCGTCCACCGGTGTCAGGCGCAAACTGGATGAGGAACAGCCCAACGAGATACACCGTTGCAATCGTCATCGCCGCCAGCCGATAGTCGCCGTGAAACACCTGCGCAAGCCAACCGGCGCCGAGCACGCCGACCCCGGTCAACACGCGACCGATATTGTACGCAAACCCCTGCCCCGTGGCGCGGATACGCGTCGGGAATAGTTCGGGAAGATATTTGGGTAGCCACCCAAAAAATGCAGGCACAAACGTGCCGCCAATAAACGCCATAACACAAACCTGCAACCCGAACTCACGAGTCAACCCGAACAACGCCATCACCGCAACCCAGGCCGCCACACAGAGCAGCCGCCAGGACAGCTTGTTGCCCAACCAACCTGCCAACACGCCGCCGAGGAAACTACCGATCACTTGCCCCACCGACGCCCATTGCGACACGATCGCCTTGGCGGTGCCCGCTTGCGCCGTGCCCTCCGCCAACTTGTCCACAAACGTCGCCAGCCAGAGAAACGCCCCCCACGTCCCCAACAACGCCACAGTGGACAACAAACTCCCCACGATCGTGCCGCGCCGATACGGCAGCGAGAAAAGATCGCACAGCGAAATTTTCTCCTGCTTGGCGCGCGCCTGTTTCCATTTTGTCGGTTCCGGCACGAACCAGATCACCGGCAGACTCAACAGGCCGATCACAAACCCCATTCCAATCACCCATCGCCACGTCGCACCGTGCGCCAGCATGAACCGCGAGTAGGTCGCCGCAATCAGGTACCCGACGTTGGCCGAAGCACCAATTGCCCCCGCCAGCACCGCCCGATTTTTCTCCGGCCAGGTCTCCACCACCAATGCCACGCACAACGGCCAGGTCCCACCCAATCCCAGCGCCCCCAGAAAACGGAAAACAGCCAGTTGCGCCCAGTGTGTACACACCGCTGCCAACCCGGTAAAACAGGAGTATGTAAGCACCGCGCCGATCAATGCCCGCACTCGACCAAATTGATCCCCCCACCGCCCAAACAATACACCGCCCACCGCCGCCCCCCACAACCACATCGCCATGGACAACCCAAAATAAAAACCGATGTCGCCCTCCCTGGGCACCCCACCGGGAATCAGTTCCTTGAGCGCCGCCCGCGTCATCAGGGCAAAAACACCCTGCTCCACCCCATCAAATCCCCACGCCAACAACGCCGCCACCAGCGCCAACCAACGATACAACGGTTTCTCCGCATAAATATCGCGTTCGGTCATGGTAGGCGCGACGATGTCGAAAGCCGCTTCCGAAAGCAAGCCTAAAGCCAGCCGCCGATTGCGAGCCGCGCCGCTTCGTGGCATGATCCGACGCCATGGGCAAACCTATCGTCACCCTCCGCAACGCCAGCGTACGCGTCGGCGACCGCCTCCTGTTCCGAAACACTCACTGGACACTACGACGCGGCGAGCAATGGGCGTTGCTCGGCCCCAACGGCGCCGGCAAGACGCTCTTCGCCAGCGCGCTGGCCGGCGCCGTGCCCATTGTGCGCGGTGATTTTCATACCGATGGCCTCATTGAACACGTCTCCTTCGAACAACAAAAAGCGCTGGCCGGCGATGCTCCACCCGCGGCACGATGGTTCAGCCTGGAAGAAGAACAGGCCACTACCGTCAGCCACTTTCTCTCGCAGGATAACATCGAAGAACGCAATCCGTTCGAGGTTGTCACACGTTCGACCGACGCCGTTCGCGCTTTCCGACGGCGCCGCAACCACGTGGTGAACCTACTCGGCATCGAATCGCTGTTGGAACAGCCGTTGCCATCGCTCTCCAACGGCGAGATGCGGAAAACACTTCTGGCACGCGCGCTCCTCCGAAAGCCGCGCCTGCTGATTCTCGACGACCCATTTGCCGGGCTGGATACCCGGTCCCGCCGACACTTGAAGGCGATCCTGGAACGGTTGATACAACGCCGCTCGGTGAGTCTGCTGTTGATTGCCAGCCACGCCGATGAACTGCCGCGCGGTCTCACCCATATGTTGCGCGTGGATCATTGTCGGGTCCTCTGGCAAGGGCCGTTCACCCGACGACGCGCGCGCGAGTCGTTTCGCGTCCCGTCGGACCTCCCAAATCCGTCGCGATTGCCCGCCCGAAACAACTCCGCCAAACCGGAGGAACTGATTCGCTTGGACAATGTCACGGTACGTTACGGCGAGCGCGTAATCCTCAAGAACATTCACTGGGTCGTCCGCCGTGGCGAGCACTGGGCGTTGCTCGGCCCAAACGGATCCGGCAAGAGCACATTGCTGAGCCTGATCATCGGCGACAATCCACAGGCCTACGCCAACGACGTGCGGGTTTTCGGACAGCAACGAGGTGGTGGCGAGAGTGTCTGGAAACTAAAACAACGAATCGGCGTGGTCTCGCCAGAGTTACACCTGCATTTCCCGCCGGAGCAAACCTGCCTCGAAACCGTGGCATCGGGATTCACGGACACCCACGGCTGTCACCGCCCGCCAACCGCGCGCCAACGCGCCGCCGCCCGCCGCTGGCTGGCACAGCTCGGTCTGACGACCTACGCCGAAAAACCGTTTGGAACATTGTCGGCAGGAACGCAACGAATGGCGCTGTTGGCACGCGCGCTGGTGAAATCGCCCGACCTGCTCGTGCTCGACGAGCCGTGCCAGGGGTTGGACGCGGCCCACCGAGCGAGGTTCCTGCGCCTCATCACGGCCTTGCGACGGCACACAACGATCATCTATGTCACCCACCGCTACGACGAGATTCCGTCGGGAATCGAACGAGTGTTTCGGCTGAAGAGAAGCGGCTCTCGTTCGTCAAAGTAACAACCATTATGAAACCTTCCACCGCCCTCACCCGTCGCCGCTTCCTCAAACAACTCGGCATCGTCGGCGCTGGCGCACTGGCATTGCCGCAAATCGTCCCATCGCGCCTGATCGGCGCCACCACCGCCAACAGCAAACTCAACATCGCCCTCATCGGCTGCGGCGGACGCGGACGCGGCATCTGCCCGACCAGCGAAAATCTCATCGCCATCTGCGATGTGAATGCCGAGCGAATCGAGGCCTTCCTCGCCAAAGGGGGCAAAGACAAGAAAGGCGGCGCCCCGGTGGACACGTCCCGCGTGCGCGTGTATGAGGATTACCGCAAACTGCTCGACGCGGAGAAATCGCTCGACGCCGTGGTGATTGCCGCGGGCCAGCGCTGGCATGTGCCGCTCAGCAAAACGTTCCTGCTCGCCGGCAAGCACGTCTTCTGCGAAAAACCCCTCGCCCACAGCGTCGCCGAGACACGCGAGATTCAGGACGTGACGGCCAAATGCAGGCTCGCGACGCAGATCGGATCGCAAGGCGGCGCGACCGACACGTTTCGTCGGAGCATGGAGATCATCCAGGCCGGGTTGCTCGGACAAATCCGCGAGGTGCATTGCTGGATTGACCGCAGTTTCCCGCCCAGCGCACCGGTGGACATGAATGGCGAGCCGATCCCGAACGGCTTGAACTGGGACTTCTGGTGTGGCCCGTCGAAACTGCTGCCGTTCAAGAAATACTACCTCGGCGGCTGTCTCGCGTGGGGACGATGGCTGGAATTTGGCGATGGGCATCTTGCCGATATGGGCGCGCACGGGTTGAACCTGCCGTGGCGTGCGCTCAAACTCACCACCGCAACGCGAGTCGAAGCCTTTTTCAGCGAACCCATCAAGGACAGCTATCCGTCAAAGACCTCGTTCCGCTGGGACTTCCCCGCGCGCGACAACATGGCCCCGGTCTCCGTTTGGTGGCACGACGGCCCACAAGCCGGCCCCAAACCGGAACAGGTGGCGGAACTATTGCCAACATTTGGCAAACTGCCGAATAATGGCGTCCTTTTTGTCGGCGAAAAGGGAATGCTCAAGTCCGACGCCTGGGGAGTCGGCGGCGTGATGAAACTCAAAGGTGAACCCAAGTTCCGCGGCGTCAACGACCATGAAGCTGCCAAGCCATTGCCCAAAGTGTATCCCCGAACCAACAACCACATGGGCGAATGGCTCAATGCCTGCAAAGGCGGCGCGCCGACATTCCAGCCGTTCACGAGCGCGGCGCCAATCGCCGAACTGGCAATGACCGGCATCGTGGCCTTGCGGCTTGGCAAACCGTTCGAGTGGGACAGCGCCAACATGAAAGCCAAGGGCATCCCCGAAGCCGACCCGCTCATTCACCGCGAACAACGCAAGAAGTGGCTGCTGTAACGCTCTGCGATTCTTCGAAATAGACGGAGCAAGTGGGAACTCCTCCATGGTCAGGACTCCGTTGGCCGTAACAGACAGCGACCAACGACAAACCGAAGATTTTCTAGCCAACAATCGTGGTGCGGCGGATGAGTCCCTTCTACGCTCGCCAGTCTTGTATTCGATGGCGCCCCCTGTGTGCGGTAATCGCCAAGTTTCATGATGACGGTGCGACAAACAAACATTTCCGCGCCGTGATCAATCAGTCCGATCCACCCGGCGCGCAAGCCCGGTGCCGCCCTCCGGGAAGTCGTCTCATCGCAGCCGCAGGCTTTACCTACCTCGCAACCACTCTCTATTCTTTGCGCGAAGCTTTTGCAGGCGACGCGGACGTTTTCACGCCAGGTTCAGGGGCTTTGTTGCGAATCATCTCGCCGACTTTGCGGAGCGTGGCGACATCAACAGCGCGCAGTTTACCGTTGTAGTCCGGACCGACATTGATGGAAAAGATATTGCCGTATTTCACCGCGCCAAGGTAATCGCGATAAAGTTTCTCGGCAGGAAGACAAAGGTTGTCATGTTCCGGCAACGAGTAAAACCAGACAGCCCCGCCCTTGTGCGGCGGCAGAATCGGATACGTAAACTCCGCAAGAAGGTAACTTTTGCTCGGCGCGTTTCGCATGTGCGGCCCGGCGGCCGTGTGATCGGCGAGCGACCCTGGTTTGCCCTTCTCACCGAGCCGAATATCCGCACCCTCCTGGTCACCGTGATTGAATCCGATGAAACAACCGGGCTGAAGTGATTTACAGAATGCAATGGTCTCCTTGTGACTGAGACCGCCGTCGCCGACGGCATGATCAAACCAGATGAACTCGATCGGGCCATATTGCGTGAGCAATTCCTTGAGTTGCGCCTTCTTCATCTCGGGATTCTTGCCGACACCCGACTTCCAGCCTTTGCCGTCCACCGCGCCCGGCCATGTCCAGTCGCCTTCAGAGAAATAGAGCGCGAGTTTGATGCCGTACTTGTCGCACGACTTTCGCAATTCTGCGAGCACGTCGCGTCCCAGCGGTGCCTTCGTGACTTTGCGGTCGGTTGTTTTCGTGTCCCAGAGGCAAAAGCCATCATGGTGTTTTGTCAGGAACAGGATGTAGCCCATTTCGGCCTCCCTGGCCGTGCGTACCCACTGGTCTGTATCCACGTCGGTGGCACGGAAGAACGATACGTCTTTCACCCCCGGTGTCCATTCCTTGCCGGAGAAGGTGGAGAAGCTCCAGCAGATAAACATCCCCCACCGCAGGCTCTTGAGTTCCTCCGCCCGCCTCGCCATGTCCAGCGGCTCGGCAGCACGACATGTAAGTGCGAACAGGATAATCAGGTCACGTATGTGTTTCATTGTTTCTCCAATCAATATTCCAACCGCAGGATTCGATCAATGAACGCAGACGCCTTGTCGTAGGCATCTCCAATGGGCCATGTGTGGGCGCTGAGTTCCGCCGTCTCCACAACCACGCCATGTAACCGGGCCTTGGCAACTGTATTGCTCGTGTTCCGACGCGTGTCCGCCCGATGATCGGCGTACAGAAAGAAAGGCGAAATATTTTTTGCCGGTTCGTTGTCCCACGGCATCAACTTGTCATTGGCCAGTTCCGCGTTGGCAACCCCGGCACCAAGAATCGCACAGGCGATCTCGGTGGAGAGATTGAAATAGGGCGACGGAATTATTTTGTCCTTTTCGCTCAGGCTCATTTTATGCCAGTCAGCTTTTGCGTGAAGATATGGCGCGGCGCCGCGGAGCTTGTTAAGGAGCATACTGGGGATTTCACTGCCCTTGCTGTGTCCGAAACAGCAAATCCTCTGCGGATCGAGATGATACCTGGCCGCATTCCCTTTCAGGTGGCGGATGAAGTTCACTGCGAACTGGTCGCCATAATAACCGTACCCCTTGGGGTAGCCACCGACGGGATCAGTGAAGTACTGTTGGTGAACAATCGCCAGGTTCTTGAACGCAAATGCCATCACCAAATACGTGTTCTCCCGTGGGTAATAATCTTCGCGCCCTTTCTCATTCGACCCATAATTCGTCAGCACCCCGACGTCCGGGCCGTACGCAGGATAAATAATGTCGTACGTGTTCACAACGTCGGCGTCCGCTTCCCGAAAAGACGTGCCGAGTTGCCGGGTAATTTCCTTGCGGAAGGCTTCGGGAATATCGCCGTATCGGAACCAAGTCACATCCCGCTCTACGGTAAAACCCGGCATCAGCATGAAATAGTCATTCGCATAAGTCTCGGTCCTGCTCGTTGTCGCCTTGGTGGGATTTCGTGGCGGACGATTGCCAGTCGTTCGAGGCAAAACTCCATCCGCCGTTTCCCGAGCATCAGCGGTGAGTTGAACAATATATTTCTCCAACTCCAGCCCCTTGAGTTTTTTGTCCCTGAAATCGGCCACAATGACCGTGAACTTCTTCTTGATCAGGTTTTCCAGAATGGCCCGGTGTTTTTCGGGCGTGAGGACAAGCTGCTTTCGTCCGGTGTTGATTGCGTAGATTGCGACATTGCTCTTGGGGCCATGATCATAATACACATCGAACTTGATGCCGTTCTTTACACTCGCGACATGGCCCTCGCTGGCCACCGCAATCGGCGGTATTACCCCATCGCTGAAATCAAGTTTTGCGCCCAGCGCCCCGTCTGCCGCCCGACAATTCATCACCGTGGTCGCAAGACAAAAGATCAACGCCACGATGGTTACTCTTGGCAATTCGCTCATGGCTGTTTTTTTGTGAGATGAAACGATTTTAAACTTCTCATCCCGCTGATTGGTCTGGGCACACCGAAATCAACCTCACACCAGGCGCCGTGTGATCCTGATTTAGCACCCCGACGTGTGGATTCATTGCCATCGAACACTTCGATTGCTGCGCAGCCTGGTCCCCAAACGTTGGAAGCTGTGGCGCGTTTGCCGGTGGAAATCGCTTTCTTCAGGCCGTGTGGGTTGGCATCAGCAGGAGCAATGGGAAGCGGCTTCACAATGGCAGGGCCGTTACTAAAAAATCGTTCTTCGCCTTTGGCCAGACACAGCGCGTAAATTTTTCCGTTGAACCGAATCCGGCACGGTTCACCAGCGAGACTTTTGACGTGAACCCATTGCGTCTTGCCGTTCTTGTGTTCTGCGCTGACGAGAAATGCGCCTTCGGCAAGGAAATTGTGGAAAACGGCGTTGGTCCACGCGGCGGGAACCGCAGGAAAAACGCGGATGAGGTTGTTGTGACTTTGTAGCAGCATGTCTTGCAACGACCGGGCGAGGACGATGGAACATTCGATGACCGGGCTACCTTCGATATACATCGTGTTGGGACGCACGAAACGGCTGTCCGCCATGTGCTGGTGGATTTGTTGGATCGCGTTGTCGCCGTCGCCGAGCGCAGCGTAGAGCGACGCGGCAGCGGCGCGCGACCAGCCATAGACGCCGCGACTGCCGTCCACCGTGAGCCAGTGGTGGATGGATTTGTAGAGGAGGTCGCGATTGGCGGGATCATCGGTGTCCATAATGTGCAACGGATGCACCATGAGCATGTGCGACCAGTGTCGGTGAGACTTTGCGAATGGTACGTCAGCACCGATGCGCAGCCCGCTTTCGTCAACGGGATACGGAGTCAGATTGGCGAGCACCTCGCGCCAGCGCGGCAGCAGCGGATCATTGAACCGGTAACGTTGATTCAACTCGATGAGCGTCTGGCACCCCCAACGCAGCAGCGCGAGGTTGTAATTGTTGTCGGCAGCCTCTCCGTATTCAGGCGAGTGCATGACGGGCAAATGGAGCTTGCCATCATCACCTTTCTTCAGGAGGCGCAGATAGAGATTGATACTGGCGCGCAACAGTGGATAGAAGGCGTGCTGTGTCTGGTTCGTGACAAGCTCATGATTCATCGAGTGGCGGTAATAGAGATAATAATTGTGGAGCGCCCAAGTAAAATCGCCGGGATTGATGAAGCGGTCGGGCGCGCACGAGCCGTCGCCGCGCAGCCCCTCATAACAAGTCGTGTGCGGCACCGTCGCACAATCGTCAAATCCGTAAATCTCTTTCGCATTGCGGAAGAAGTTGGCACGCTTGGCGTCGAGAAATCGGACAAACGACTCGCCGAGTTCAAGTTGGTTAGCCGTGTAAACCGGCAGGTAAAGCGTCTGGATGTTGAGATTCCACCAAATCCGTGGCCAATTCGTGTCGCGGAACCACGGACCAAGCAAATCCACCGGTACCCGGTCGGGGCGCGATGCTGAGCCGAGCTTGTAAAACTGAATCCAGTAAAAACTCTCCAGTTTCGGGTCAGGCACCGACACAAAACTTTTCGGATACAATTTGTGCCACCATTCCCGGTGACTCGCCAAGAGTTTGTCGAAGTCAGCCGAGACAGTCTTCTGCACGGTCGCCACAACTTCTTGTCGCGCCGTGTTGGCGGGGAACGAATCCGCAACCGAAAGAATGACGCGACGACCTTTGTGTGTCGTGATTTCCTTCCAAGTCGTGGCGAACTCACCGCCAGCATAGCGAGGTTGAATGCAAACCGCTAAGCCGTCAATGGTCTCGGTCGTGAACGGTGGATTGGGCGGGTCTTCTTTGAATCGTTGCTGGTTGCGCTTGTCCTGACCGTGGCCCGGAACCCAAGCGAACTTTGCGGTCTTCTCGCCGTCGCTGGTCTCAAGGTCGAGGAGCAGCGCCATCACGTCGGTATGGATGAATGCGCGGAATTGCAGCGCGCCTTTGTCGGTCGTAACGTTGCCGCGCACCTCGGCGTTCCAGAGATCGAGCTGCATCGTGCCGTCCTGAATCTTGCCGGTGGTTTCGAGCACGAGACCGCCGATGGGGAGACGGGCGTTATCACGTCGGTGCTCGGTGACATCGGCACGCCCGATCTCGAAGCGAAGACGATTGTCACCGTCGCGGTAAATCATTGCGCCGAGCAGTCCGTTGCCGAGAAACGCCCCGTAATCAAAATGCGTCGGTAACGTCTCAAAGACCAGGTCGTGCCGTGCTAGGAACGACGGCCAGTCCACTTTGTCTCCAATCGGTGGAGCAGCAATCGTCTCAACCACCACAAGCATCAGGGCGGCGAGAAGCGTGAAGGTGCAATTCATTGCTGAACAGTTTAATAGATGCATTCTTTCGCAGCGATAGCGAAGGCTTTCAGGTTTTCAATCGGGGTATCGAAGAAGTGGTCGGAAGCGGAGCAGATATAGCCGCCGTCCTTGCCGAAGCCCTCGAATAAGCGGAACACTTCTTGGCGAATCTGTTCCTTCGTGCCGGCAGTGAGGATGTTGAACTGGTCCATGCCGCCGATCATCGCCACGCGCCCGCCAAATACAGCGCGAACTTTCGACGGCTCGGTGATGTTACCACCGACACCGGGCGGCGCGAGCGTCTCGGAGGCGTCGGTCTCGTTCTCGACAATCAAGTCCAGAATGTTCATCATGCCGCCGCAGGTGTGATAGGTGCTGAGTTGGCCGACCGCGTGCAACGCGCGGTGGATCTCGCGGTCGTAGGGCAGGCAGAACTCCCGGTGCATCGCTGGGGAGATCAACGTATCGCTGGCCGCGCCGCCGCCGGTCTCGACAATGTCGAACTTTGCGCCGTCGAGCGATTCCTCGATGAACTGAAGTTTCCGTTTCAGCAACGCCTTCAAAAGCCGGTGAACCCATTCGGGCGTGTCTATCGCTGCCATGATCATGTCCTGTTCAGGGAACAAACAACAAGCGTGTTGCCAGCAACCGGCCTGGTCGCCCCAGACAAACCCGCGCAAGATTCCGGCGTCGCCGATGCGGTCGTATTCCCGCGCTATCGCCGCCTTGTTCAATTTTGCCACCGGCATGTATCGCTCAATCAGTTCGATGTCTTCTGGCTTTTTGATGAGATACTCGGTGATCCATGTCGTCTGGCGATTGGCTTCTGTCTTGTAGGTGAGAGTGCCGTCCGGCGTGACGACTGTGTGATGGATGACCTTGTGGTCGGGATTGTTGTCCATCACAACCATTTTGTCGTGCCATTCGGGAGATTGAACAGCGTATTTCTCGGCGTTCGGAATCCAGAATTGCCCCATCGCCTCGAAATACTGGATGGCCGCATCCAATCCGCACAGTTTGAAGGCATCGAGCGCGTCCATGCCGCCCATATACTTGTCGAGGTGGTAGTTCTGCCACTGGTGAATCGTGACCGGCAGGCGATCGGGTTTCTCGCGGTGCAACGCCCGCATCATTCGTTCTTTCGATGTCATTCGAACCTCTATTCAGCACTCTAACAGAAATCCCCCGCCCGAAGTCCATGAAATATCTTGCCAAAGTGTTGGACGATCTTAACCTTGTTGGCGCGATGATTGACGACTTCAATCTGGTGTTGTTGTCGGGCGGATTCTACCGTTGCGATGCGACGTGGAGTAAAACGGCGACAGGAATTGACCAATGCTACAAAGTTTATTTTCCGGTTAGCGGTCAGGCGTATCTTGAAATGGACAATGAGTGCTACACGCTCACGCCGAAACGGATTTATTTCATTTCCGGCTTCCGTTTGAAGCAGCAGATCTGCCCGAAACAGATGAGCGTGTATTGGGTCCATTTTGTTCCCGAATCGCTCTATTTGCGTTATCTGCTGGACCAGTTGCCACCAGTGCGCAGCTGGGCACGCCGAAGCGCACCGGCAAGTTACCGCGAGATTTGCGAGATCTTTGAAAGTCCATTCAGCGATCAAAATTGTCCGCGCAAGGACACTTCACCGGCTATTGAGTGTCAGATTCAGGCGTTGTTGCTGGGGATAATCGCGCGGGTGTTGCACAGTCTGGACCGAGGCCGTGTGCAAGCGTTTCAGCCGGAGTATTACAGGTTGAAACCGGCATTTGATTTCATGCAGACGCACTTCCGGGAGAACCCGTCACTAGAGAAAATCGCCGGGCAGATTGGTCTAGCGCCAAACTATTTTCACCGGCGATTCCGAAAGCTCTTTGGAACGACACCGTTCAATTTTATGTTGGCGCAACGCCTCAACCAAGCCCGTCGTCTGTTGGCTAGCACTGATATGAGCATCAAGGAAGTCGCCAGCGCAGTCGGTTACGACGACCCTCCATATTTCACGCGCGTATTTATACAGCAAATGCAGATGTCACCATCGAACTACCGCAAAACTCATCGCTGGAATAGCAAGATTTGAAGCTGGCTGAATCGCGTCCAGTGCTCGGCGTCTAGCGGTCCTTGATCGCAGTGAAAGCTGATCTTCGCCTTACCATTTTGCGGCACGAATAAATCACCCAATCACACATCTAATCCGCACAGTTTGAAGGCGTCGAGCGCGTCTATGCCGCCCATATACTTGTCAAGGTAGTAGCTCTGCCACTGGTGGATTGTCACCGTCAGGCGGTCGGGTTTCTCGCGGTGCAACGCCCGCAACATTCGTTCTTTCGATGTCATGTGTAGCGCCATTCAGCGACGGCATCGAACATAGCGACGACGTTTTCGACTGGCGTTTCCTCCAAAATGTAATCGTGGCTGGCGCCGGCGATATAGCCGCCGCCGGGCGCCATGATGTCGAGGACCTCGTGGGTGCGCTGGCGAACGATGTCGGGCGTGCCCTTGATGAGAACGTGATGAGAATCAATCGCTCCGTTGAAGAGAATCTTCTGGCCGTAACGTGACTTGAGTGTGCGAAGGTCCATGCCGGCGCAACACGGTTGGATGGCGTGGAGACCGTCCAGCCCGGCCGCGATCATGGCGGAGATCAACGGCTCGAAGCCGCCGCAGCAGTGGAGTTGAACTTTGAGGTTGTAGGCGTGGCCGAGGTCAATGAGGCGTTTCAGGTGCGGCAACATGAACCGCTCGAACTGCGCAGGGCTGAGCAGCGGCCCGTTTTGGCTGCCGAAATCGTTGCCGATGAAAAACACGTCAATCACATCGGCGGCAGCATCGAAAATACGCTGACTAACGGCGGCGTAATAGTCCACGAGGTGTTGGAGAACGGCGTCCACAATTTCCGGCTCGTCGAACATCTTGAGATAAAGATTTTCCATGCCGAGCAAATCAATAGCATCGTGCCAGAAGGGCGACCAATCGCCGCCGAGAATGGCATACTGACGATTCCACGCCAGCGCATCGGCGCGGATGCGCGAGACATCCTGCCAGTTTGGATCAGGCCACGGGTAATCGTGGATTTCTCGGAGCGTGGCATTGGCGAGCGGATGACTGAGCGGTTGGCCGTATCCGAGACCGGCGCGTTCGACGCCGAAAATGGTGCGCGAGACAGCGCCGGGGGAGAGCGGAAAATCGGGGCCAACGTAGCGGGCAAAGACCCGACGAAAATCGTCGCCGATACGAACGAAAAAACTTTCGTCGTCGGGCAGATTCAATTGGCGGCGCGCTTTGGCGAGAAACTCCGGCGAGGCACCGCACCAGCGCGGTACGATGTCCGGTTCGACGTGAGCAAACGCGGCAAGGACTCGTTCGCGGGATGTCATGGCAAGTGATAAACCTCCTCGGCGTCCGACCAGATTTTTCCTTTGAGGGCGGCATCAGGCAACGGCAACTGGCAGGGATCGGTTTCTTTCCACCAACGGCGCGTTTCGGGGTCGGCAGCCATTTTCTTCATCTCGGCGTCGAAATCTTTCCCGGTGTATTCGAGATAGCTGAAGAGGTAGAGTTTGCCTTCGATCTCTTTGAGGTAGATCGAGTAGTTTCGGATGTGACACTCTTTGAGCATTTTGTTGACCGATGGCCATGGATTGGCGTGGAGTTGTTTGTAGTAAGCGGCTTTTTCGGGTTTCAAGCCTGTGACCCAGGCGTAACGTTTCACCGGCGGCGCGGCGCAACCGACCAGCAACACCGCGAGCAACAACAAGAGCTTTTTCATGGTTCTCCTTTCGTCAGCGGAAGATAATGTATAATGCGACCATCACGGCGAACAAGGCGGCGGCCAGCAGCTTGTAGTTGCCAAGGCCGGGCCAGCCGGGAAACCGCAACGACTCCAGCGGATGCGACCAGACAAGTCGTCGGCTCTCCTCGGTGTGTTCGTGAGGCTTGAGCCACGAGATCACCGCGAGGATCATCGAGCAAAGCGCAAACAGATAAAAAGTCGCCATCATCGAGGGAACATTCCAACCGGTCTGTTTCTTGAACCAGTCCAGCAAAAACACGACAAACCCGATGGCCGTGCCGATGTAGAGCGTCAATTGCGCGGCCCGTCCCGAGGCGCGTCGCCAGAACACGCCCCAGACAAACACGGCCGTGATGGGCGGCGCGATGTAGCAAATCACCGCGACAATCCCCTGGAAAATACTCTCAAAATGGCTCACAAACGGCGACCACACAATCGCCGCCACCATGGCGGCAAACGTCACCCAGCGGCCAATCATTACCAAACGGTGATCGGGCACATCCGGCTTGAATCGTTTGTAGAGGTCATAGCAAAACAATGTGGCGATGGAGTTGAGCGCGCCCGACACCGTGCTCATCAACGCTGCAAGCAAGGCGGCAGCCACCAAGCCTTTCAACCCGACCGGCAACAAATGACCGATCATAAACGCATACGTGTCCGCCGAATCGGTCAGCGTGTTCGGTAGTTTCCCCTGGCGAATGAGCGCGTAACAAAGCAACCCCGGCAACACAAAAATGAACACCGGCAAAATCTTGATGAACCCGGCAAACAGCGGACCGACCCGCGCATGGTTTTCGTCCCTGGCGCCGAGCACGCGCTGGACGATGGTCTGGTCGGCACACCAGTACCACAAACCGATCACCGGGTATCCGAGAAAAACCGCATACCACGGCAACGTCGGCGATTCCTCCGCGCTGCGCAAGACCGTCAACTTCACCGGCTCAACCACCGCGCGAAGCGCCGACCAGCCGCCGACCTCGGTGTACGCGATGACCGTGATGCAGATTGCGCCGGCCAGAAGAATAACTGTCTGGATGGATTCGGTCAGCACCACTGCCAGCAGGCCGCCGACAATTGTGTAAAGCCCCGTCAGCACGGAAGTCACAATGATGCTCGTGTAGATGTTGATGCCAAACAACCCGCGCAACACCACGGCGCCGGTGTAGAGCGAAAATCCGATATGAATGAAAATCGCCGAGACGATCGAGAGCACCGCCAGCCAGTCCCGGCAGGCGCGGTTGTAGCGTTTCTCCAAAAAATCCGGCAGCGTGGCGACACGAGAACGGATGTAAAACGGCGCAAAAAACAGCGACAGCGCGATCAGGGTAAACGCCGCCATCCACTCGAAGTTGCCGTAGGCCAGTCCGTTGACGTAGCCTTCCTGCGCGAGGCTGACCAAATGGATGGTGGAAATGTTGGTCGAGAACAACGCCGCGCCGATGACCACCCATGTGAGCGTCCCGCCCGCGAGGAAGTAATCTTTACCTTCTCCCGCGGGCAAGCGCCGTTGTCGCCACCCAGCCCAGCACCCCAGACCGACGATCCCCACGAGGTACGCGACGATAACGGCCAGATCCCACCCGCCGATGCTGATTCTCATGCGTTCACCTCGGTTGCGACGCAAAAAGTTGGAATTCGGAGATACTGGGACCGCCTTTGCCGTCGGTAATGTGAAGACGAACGATGCGAGCGGTGACCGGAGAAAATTTCACATCGAGTTTTTGGCCGATGTTGTTGCCACGGTAGAAGCTTTTCCAGTCGTTGCCGTCCTTGTATTGCAACTCGAAGGCTTTTACGCGCGCGCCAAACTGCACGTATTCTTGAATCACGGCGCGGTCAAACGTTTGCGGCGCGCCGAGGTCCACTTCGAGCCAGCAAGCACCGATGCTGGCGTCGGTCGCCCAGCGTGTGCCATCGTCGTCATCCACGGCTTTTGCGGCGCCGTATCGGGGATCGTTCTTGAAGACATTGGAGGTAGTGGCTTTCTTGCCGGCGGTCAACGAATCGGCCCCCACGTTGATTGGCGCGATTTCGAGGGTGGAACGGTCGAGTTCAAGCGCGATGATGGTATCAATCGCGTGACGATCGGGTTTTGGCACGGCGATGATGAGGCGCCCGTCAGTTTGCTGGATGTCGGCTTTACCGCCGGTGAGGACGGTACTTTTGACGATCTTGGCGGGTAATGCGGGCAAGACGAGTGTTTCCTCTGGCCATGCCGTGATGTGAACGTAGAGGGTATTGCCTTTACGCGTGGTGGCGACATGTCGAGTGGGCTTGTACGGACCGCCGCGGGTGCCGTAGATGCTCTCGCCGTATTTGGCCAGCCAGTCGCCAATCTCCTTCAGGCGGTTGGCCTGTTCGGGGTCAATCAGACCATCCGGTCGCGGGCCGACATTGAGCAACATGTTGCCGTCGCCTCCTGCGCAGCGAATCAACATCAGCAGACAATCGGCGAGCGGCTTCACGCCGTCCTTTTCGCCGCCCCACGCCCAGTGGTTGTGTGCCGAAATCGTCATGCACGATTCCCAAGGGCGTTCCATGTTGAATTTGCCGATGCGTTGCTCGGGGGTATCGTAATCGCCGCAGCCGCCGCCGGCGCGATTG